>Ga0111203_106_pt1 | contig 126665 bp, 89 predicted proteins | sample DeeMarSWOR324_28_FD_80373 | JGI IMG/M metagenome (GOLD analysis project Ga0111203, IMG submission 80373) | candidate division Zixibacteria bacterium SM23_81 | reverse complement strand
CCAAGATGTGTGGGGCAATGCCAGTACGTCTCAAGACATGACTTTCACCACCGCACACGAGCTTCCCGGGATTCCCGGCCAGCCGATACATTTCGACGACTAAGAGAACCATGGGACACGGTGGTTTGAGCACCTTTCAATAATCCATTATTCTATTAAACGTATAGCTCTGTTCTTCGCACCAGAAACGTATTTCATTTGTGTGAAGTGAAGATATTGTAAAGAGCCTCGTTTTGATATCATTTGAGTGACATGGATTTGTCTTCCCTATGAAGGGACGGTGTTGTTGATCATAGCTCAATACATCTGTGTTTTGTGCGAAACCTAAGAGAATTCCTTTTGTGCATGCCGAAAAAATGCCTTGCTTTTTTGAATAAGGTCATTTAAATTTGTAGAATTCACATGATATGGTGTTTCTGTTGAACCTTACCCCCCAGCTCTTGGGTTCCAGGTGCTATGCATTGGGATATTGATATCAAGCGATGGAGGAGAAAATGAATCGCTTTTTGAATGGTTATCTTGCAGGAGGTACGTTCTCTTTATTCCCTTTTTCGGCCATGTTGTGCCTACGCGACCATATACGTGTTTGGGATCGGATAGTTCTTCTTTCGGCGCTTCTCACCAGTGTCCTGTTTCTGCTTTTGGCAGTTTCCCCAGTGGAAGCAGCTGTAGATGACGATTACCAGATAGGCTTTCGGTGGCAACCCCCAGCCAATGCCGAGACAACGGTCGCATATTATCATATATACCTTTCCGTGGATGAAGAGGCTTATCAACTGGTAGATACAACCACAGACACATCTTACGTGGTTGAGGCTGACGGAGGCCATTACTACAGGCTTCGCGTAGCTGGGGTCAATGCCTACCAAGAGGAGGGGCCCCTTTCTCTCGAGTCCGAGGAGGTCTTGTGCCAGCCCGCACTAGGGGAAAGGCCCATAGAATACCAACTGCATCAGAACTACCCCAATCCCTTCAATGCTAACACGACTTTAAGCTATCAAACTCCTGAGGCGAATCGAGTGGTTCTGGCTATTTTCAACGTCCAAGGCCAGAAGGTGCGCACGTTGGTGGACGACTCAGCAGATCCAGGTCTCCATCAGGTTTCTTGGGATGGTACCGATGATATAGGTATGGCTGTGGCCAGTGGCGTCTATTTCTGCCAAATGTGGTGTGGGGATTTCCTCGATGTGAAGAAGATAACGGTCATCCGTTGACCCTCAATCTTCCATCCGATTCACCTGGAGGTGTCGGCATTCGAGTCAGTACGGTGCAACATTAAGCAGGATATATGAAAAAAATTGCACTTTTAGTGCGTTTTTTTTCTCATTGGCCGGGGTATTTCACAGCAAGCGGGATCCTATTTTCTGGGTCCCGCATTTTTTATGTTAGCGTATTCTTCTAGATGCGCGTCACAAGCGCCTTTCTGGCCATGTTGATTTTAGCTTCTGTGGAAAGGCTGGAGCAACGAAGCTTGGCATAGACTTTGCACTAAAAAAATACAGTTATAGCGTGGTCTCCACTTTAAAGGGGGTCGGAGACTTGAAGTATAAAGCGTGGAACATGAAAAAAACCTCAGTCAGGGAAAGGTATCAAAGCCCGTTTACTTCCCAAAACGATATCAAAGTCCTAAATGTGCCCGAGACTAAAACTGGCCACGCGGTTAAAGGATCCTCTTGTCCTGGGAGGACATTTCTGCCCTTGGGGCAGCATCCAACGTGGAAAGAGAACCGGCACCCCATGGGAAGGACATTGGTCGGCGTAAAAACTTTTTTCGGCCGATTAATTCTCTCTCCTTCCTTCCTGATCTCTTCCCTGATAGTCTTCTTCCTCGTTCCCGATTCAGTTCTCAAGGGCACCTGTTCCATCGATTTGAGGAGCCGTTGTGGTGAGGCTATGAGGAGGGGCGTCGACATCATCGGTGCCATCCTAGGGCTCATTCTCACTTCACCTTTTTTCTTGCTGGTGCCCATATTAGTTAAGCTCGATTCCCCTGGCAGTGTGCTATTCAAACAGATGCGAGTTGGTCAAGAAAGGCGTAATGGCGACCGCCGCAGAAATTCTTACAGGCTAAACGGGGATCGAAGGAATGGGGATAGACGGAAGAAGAACGCCTACGGGCGACTTTTCGTCGTCTATAAGTTTCGTTCCATGCGAGAGGATGCCGAGAAGAAAAGCGGGCCGGTCTGGGCCAAGAGGAATGATCCACGAATCACCAAAGTGGGTAAACTACTCAGGGCCATCCGGGCAGATGAGCTACCGCAGCTGTTCAATGTTCTCAAAGGTGACATGAGCCTGGTTGGGCCTCGGCCCGAGCGACCCTATTTTGTTGACCAATTCGTGGGCACCATCTCTCGATACGAAGAGAGATTGAAGGTAAAACCCGGATTGACTGGTTTGGCTCAGGTGATGGGCGGCTATGATACCTGCATGGAGGATGTCTATTCCAAACTGGATTATGATTTAAAATATGTAGATAGCAAATCCTTGGGCCACGATTTGAAGATACTGCTCAAGACCATTGTGGTTGTCATTTGCAGAAAGGGGATCTATTAAGAACCAGAAACGGTGAGCTATCTTGCTATTGGCTTCATTTCCTCCCAGAGCGCAGCAGAATTATTCCCTTGACAATGTCAAGAAAAGATGATAACTTGATTGAAGTAAGTCGAAGTAAGTCTAAGTATGGGGGGAATGTTCAGGACTCTGCCTTGAGGGATGCAACTTTAGGATGAATAAAACTGGTAGCTGCGAGTGGAGGGAATGGTGTCCATGAGCAAAGCGTTTTGTATCCTGATGACGATGAGCGTCGTCGTATTCGCGTCCATGGCTTTGGCACAAGAGGAGGGCGCGGTTACACCCTCAGGCGGCGCTTTTTCACTATACTCGAAACCTTCGGGAGCCTTGGTTTATATAGAGGGCGATTATGACTTCGTGGGTCATACCCCTTGTCAGTTGCCCTTCGGTTTGGTGGGTACCTATAAGGTTAAGGCCTTGAAGCGGGGCTACGAAACTTGGTCTACCAAGGTCACTTTGGTGGGAGATCGGCAAAATAGTCTGTACATCAAGCTCGTTTCCAAATCGCGATTCAAAGCAGCATGGCGCTCTTTATTATTTCCTGGCTGGGGTCAATTTTACTCCAACAGGAAAACAAAAGGAGTAATTTTAGGGATCCTTAACACGACATCTATCCTTGCCACTGTTGACGCATACAAGAACTATGAGGACGCGAAGGACGATTATGAACAGGCGCTCTCCCAATACCGCCGAGCCAGGGTTGTCGATGACATCCCTCGGCTTCGTAGGGAGATGGAAAAGGCAGCTCGTGAGGCTGATGAAGCCTTTGAAATAAGGACCGCCTTTACCGTGGCGACGGCCGTTCTCTGGGCCTACAACGTGCTGGAAGCGGTTTTCTTTTTTCCCCGATACAAGGAGGATATTTACGAGCGGGCCACTCCACTCATTACAGGGCAGGTACACCAAGGTCAAACCAAACTTCTGCTTACCCAACGCTTCTAAAGTTATGAGGTTGGCACGGAGGTGACCATGAAAAAGGCGGTGGGGCGAGGGGCACTTCTGATCACATTTGGTGTGGCTCTGTTGTTCTTCAGCAATTGTGAAAAAGATCATGGGCCGGTGATCTATCTAAACCCATTGGATTCAGGCCAGGCCTCCTGGCCTCCTGTTCCCCACAATCTATCTATCGGAGTGGGGGATAGGACCGTCCATTTGAGCTGGGAACTTAGCGATACGACCGTCGTCAAGTGGTATCGTATTGCTCGTAAAGACTCTATTGATGGCGATTTCGCCATCATCGATTCCACCACCACCAAGAGCTATGTGGATCGTGGATTGAGAAACGGTCGCACCTATCGATACCGTGTCTGTGTGGTCGTCAACCATGGCTTTATAGGACAGTACTCTCAAGAGATTGCCGCTACTCCCAATGGCTTCACCATTGCAATTAATGATGGTGACAAGTACACCACATCCACCTCGGTTACCCTGAATGTATCCGCACCCGAAGGAGCCAGGTATATGTTGTTGGCCAACGATTCTCTGTTTACAGAAGCCTCTTGGGAGCCTTTCGCACCGAATAAAAGCTGGCATCTGACATCTGTGGATGGACAGAAATGGGTTTATTTGAAAGTCAGGGATTTGGACGATAACGAGACCTCTGGTTTTCATTGGGATTCCATTCTCTTGGACACACGGGCCAGCATCAACGCTCTCGTCTTTTCCCCAACAGATACAGTGCTCTCGCCAGGGGATCTCATTCACTTTTCCGTTGAGACGGGCGAGACGCAGGGTCGGGCTGAGATCGACATCGGCAACGTCGTGACGGGGATGCAGCTCTTCGATGATGGCACTCATGGTGACCAGTTCGTCGAGGATGGCACCTATGAGCTGAACTTTGTGGTCCCCAGTGGGCTTGAGGTCATCGAGGCTTCTGTGAAGGCTCGATTTCGGGACGAAGCAGGAAATAATTCTGAGGAAAGGACCTCTGTGAAGACGTTGACAATTCAGAAGGCGCCTGAGCCAGTGACTCTTGTCATCGCCTCGGTCCAGCTTTCTCCCGATGATTCAACCACGGCGCAAATTGAACTGAAATGGACTCGCAGCCAGGAGGCGGACTTCGACCATTACATCGTGTATCGGGACTTATCCTCCCCTGTTGATATTTCCTCGAATCCCATCGAGCTTTTCAACGATATTCAAACCACATCGCTCACCGATTCTCGCCTCGATTTATCCACTCATTATTTCTACAGCATCTTCGTCTATGACCAAGGATCTCTATGTGCAGGTAGTAACGAAGTGGACGCGATCACTCCATCAGGCCCGTGAGCGAATAGTTCCTTTTCCAGGAGCATGAGCTGTGCAGGACGCGAGAACGCAAAGCGATCGAGAGCACATCGAGGAACTCATACATCAGGTGAAAGGCGTCCTGTCCGCTTACGTTTCCCTCACCAAAGAAGGAGAAATTGAGGAAATCCATATTCTAGGGGATGCCGAAAGAATGCCGAAACAGATAGTGAGGGACATCGAATCGATGCTGGCCACGCAGCTGGGAATACGCATCGACCACAAACGAGTCAGCGTAGCACAAATGCGGAAGTCAGGCAAGCCCCCACAAGAGAGACCCACTGCTCGATTGAAATTTCGCGGCATCAATCTAACCGTAACCGGTGTGGCAGCTGAAGCACAGGTGGAGATTGAGAGGGACGGAGTTGTATCCACTGGGGTGGCATCGGGCCCAAGCTCCACGCAGAACCAGATGAGGTTGGTTGCCGAAGCCGCTTTAAGAGCCGTCGAGAAATTTCTGCCTCCTGACCAATCCCCGGTACTGGAGGATTTGAAGGTCGTTCCTCTGGGACAGGAGGAGGTCATCGTAACGATCCTCAGTCTGCTGAAGCCTCGGGAGGAGATCAGGATTACTGGTAGCGCTATTATTGGAAGCGACTTGAAAAGAAGCGTGATTTTCGCCACCCTGAAGGCGCTTAATCGGTATGTAGGGAAAATGGAAGTGGGACAGGGAGAATAGGGCCTTTCTGGATACAGTGGGCCCGGAGGATGCCATGCGCGTCGTCGAGAGGATCAACATCCTCATTTGGACCTGGATCCAGAGCCTGAGATCTGCGAAGAAGATCTCAATTTTTTTGCCGTTTTTCCTTTTTACCCTTCTGCAAAGCGTTATCCTCACCGCTCTCATCCTGTTTTTTGTCCCTCCGTTTTCGCAAGTGCTGGTTCCTTTGATGGAGCGCCTTTATGGCGAGCCGGCCCTTCACTATCCACATAACTTCGTCGTTTTGCCCACGCTCTTCTTTGGGGCCAACCGCTGGTTGAGCCTGCTGGTCAGCTGGTTGGTCATCGGGACTGCCACCCTCATGTTCGCCGCGAAGTATCGCAGCGAGACGGTTCAAGCGAGGAGAAGCTTTTACCAGGCCTTGCGATGCATGCTGCCCCTTTTCGTCCTTGGGGCGGTGGAATGGTCGCTGGTGTTTCTTATGACCCGGCTCTTTCGATTTATGGCTCCAGAGATTTTAATGTGGGGGGCTCATTCACATCGGCTTCTAAGGCTTGCGGGTTTCCTTTGCAACGTCGTGATCATGACTCCATTTGCCTTCACCACGCCTCAGGTGGTATTGGGAAAGCGAAACATTTGGACTGCTCTAACAGGAAGTTTTTCACTGGCCAAGAGCAATTTCGGGGTCACTTTTCTGATCATCGCCATACCAGCTTTCTTCTCCTGGATTGTGGATGTCGCAGCTGGGAGAGCTCCCCTGATGGTTGCCAAATTCAGCCCTGAAATCGTCGTTTTTCTCCTAGGTTTGGGAGTAGTAGTCACCTTGCTGGTCAACTTCGTGATTGTAGGCGCCCTCACCGCACTCTATTTGGGTGTTGCAGAAGGCACCCCATAGCATTGGCCTTTGGCCCTCGAGAGGAGTCTCCCTTCACCGAGGAAATGGAAGTAGAATGTGGTAGCCCGTGAGATTGATCAATCCGGGAATGCAAATCCTTTTTTTATTGCCCAAATATAAATGGGTCTTTGCTGTGTTTTTGGATTATCTTATCGATAAAATACAATGCGATCTGAGAATGGGAAGACCTCTGTCCTTTGTGTTGTTGCTTTTTCTATTTGCGCATTGTTCTGACGTGAAGGGGATAAAAGATCGATATCTCGCCGAGAGGATGTTTTATCGAGCCAATAAACTGTACCAGAACATACAGGTGAATCCACGCGGTGCTGGGCCTTCGGATTATAGACAGGCCAGAGAGTCTTTTCGGCACATATTGGTTAGATACCCGGTTGCCTCTCTGAGAACCGAAGGGCACAGATCAGAAAAGCTGCGTGGCGAGCTGTTGGCTTTAACGGGGACCAGCCAGATGAATGTCGCCGATCTCTTTTTCCAGGAAGGGCAATTTGACTCCGCCATAGTTGAGTATCAAGGTGTGGTTCGCGATTATGCTGCTGAGCAGGTGTTAAGCTCTAGGGCGCAGTACTATATTGGCTTAAGCTACCAGAAAATTGGGAAATGGGGACATGCCGTTTCTGCCTTCCATATTTTGCTGCACAACTACCCCCCTTTCACAGGGACGCCCAATCAGCCCGATGTGAATATTTTACGAGTGCCCGTCTACATCGCTCAGGTCTATCGGGAACAGCGAGAAAAAGCCGAGGCTGACCGGCATTTTCAGAAAGCCCGGGAATATCTCTCAGGAGTGGTGCAGGAGTGGCCCAATACCCTCTCGGCCCAATTTGCCCAAAATCAGATTGTGTCCAGCTATCTGAGCCAAGAGCACTGGCGCGAAGCCATAACCGCCTTGGCGCCACTGGTGGCGCATGGGGATAGCACAGAGCCTCCAGAGGCTTCCTTTACCATGGCTGAGCTCTACCAGGAAAAACTCAACGACCCGGCTCAGGCCATGAAGATCTATACCGATATGCTTGAGAGGTATCCCGATGCCAGGAAACTAAGCCGGGTGCACCTGGGCATGGGCAAAATCCACTTGCAGCGGGGGGAGCTGGCCATGTCTCGGGAGGAATTCAAGGGGGTTATTTCCGACTTTCCTGAGCAGGCGGCTATCGGTGCCCGCGCTCAGTACTACCTTGCCCTCACTTACGAAGTGGAGGGAGAATGGGATAGGGCCCTAAACGAGTTTCGGTGGATTATGGAAAACTACCCAAATTCCCCTGAAGCCCTCCAAGTGCCCCATCATATTTTGGATCACTATATAAAGTTTTCAGATCGCGAGTTAGCCACCAGCGCTTACTCTCAGGCCTTAAGAGACTATGATAGGTTTATAGCGAGAAATCCTGATTCTCCTCAAGCGGCTTACGGGCAATGGTATATCGCCCAGTGTCATGAAATGATGGAGCAATGGGAAGATGCCATTGCCGCTTTGGAAGTCCTGGTGGAGAACCACCCTCTGAGCCCACAGGTGTTGTTTTCCCTATTGCGGATTGGAGAAATGTACGAGACCCATCTGGAATACCCCGATGAAGCTCTTAAAGCCTATAGGAGGCTGGTTGAGAAATCTCCCCGCAGCCAGCTGGCCCAGATTGCCCTTGAACGGATGGAGAGACTGAGACAGAGGACGAAATGAATCCTTTCCTCCTTATACCCATGACCAATATCATGATGGCCATCCTCCTCTCGGTACTGGTCATGAGGAAAAATCCCAAGTCCCCAATCAGCCGGGCTTTTGGATGCGGCCTCCTATGCATCATCATCATCACACTCGGCTACTTGGTGTGTCTGGCAAGCTCCGTGCAGAGTCGAGTGCTGTTTTGGTACAAGTTCTCTTTAGTGGGGGTTTCTTTCTTGCCCCTTACCTGGTTGCTGATCAGCCTCCTTTTGATGCAACCCAATCCCGAGACCATTATACGAAAAGGTTTGAGATATTTGCTCCTCCTTCTCGTGGTGGGAGTCAGCTTTATGGCCTTCCTGCCCACAGACCGTTTGGTCTATATCCCTGCGGATGCCCAGCCGCCCTTTCTCCAAGCCATTCGCTTCGGGACATTAGGTCGCTGGTTTCTCATCTATCTCCTGCTCTCTGTGGTGGCCATGCTCATTGTCTTGGAGAATACTTACCGGAATGCTCGTCAGAAGGAAGGGCGCCATACCCTCTACGGTCTCATGGGCGGGCTTGTCTATGCTATCTTCTTATGTAGTCAGGGTCTGCTATATTCTCGGATTCCTTCAGCGGCCCTGCTCGTGGGCTCGGCGGTCATCACTCTGGCAGGGTTGTTCATAGCCTACGACATCGTGCGCTATGGCCTGTTTCAGGTGGAAATTTACGTCGGTAGGGGAGCCGTTTACTCATCGGCGATCTTGCTTCTTGTGGGGGCATATTTAATTCTCGTCGGAGTGGTGGGAAAACTCGTTAAGGTTATCGGCGGCAATTTGAATCTATTCCTCACCATCCTGGCGGCTTTCGTGATGCTCATTCTGCTCTTGGTCTTGTTGGTCTCAGGCTCGCTAAAGAGGAGACTCAGGGTTTTTATCGACAGAAATTTTTACAAAGGCCGATACGACTATCGGGAACAGTGGCTTCGGTTTAGCGAGGAGCTAGCCAGCTTATTAAGTCTGGAGGATTTTCTCCCTGGATTCCTGCATATGGTGATGGACACTCTGAACGTGTGCAGCGCTGCTGTTCTATTACAATGGGATACTCAAGGAGATTTCTTGCTAGCCGAGGCCCAAAACGTGCCTACCAAGGACTTTCGGATTTCTGAAAAGAGCGAGTTTTTGGACTGGCTGTTTATCCTGAGCCAGCCTATTACCCTAGAGGACAGTCGGTTTAGCGAAAGCCCAGTGTCTGAAGTTCAATCCCAGCGTGACCGCTTAAGAAGCCTGGGTTTCACTGTGGTGGTGCCATTGATTACTAAGAGGAAACTGGTAGGGCTTTTGGTACTGGGCCCGAGGAAATCTGGAGATCTTCTTTCCAGCGTGGACTTGGAGCTTCTGGAAGCGATTGGCAATCATCTCTCCGTGGCTATCCTGAACCTCAAGCTGAGCGAAGAGTTAGTCCTCTCCAAGGAGTGGGAGTTCATAAACAAGATCTCTTCCTTTGTGGTTCACGATCTGAAGAATCTGGTTTCCTCCTTGTCCATGCTGCTTCAGAACGCCGGAACCAAAATGGAGAAACCCGAGTTTCGAGAGAGCATGCTGACCACCATCGCCGGGACTGTGGAGAAAATGAAGGGTTTGATGAACCGGATGACCACCATGCCCAAAGATCTCCAGTTGAACCCTCAACCTCAGGATTTCAACAACATCGTTCGAGGGGTTATCTCTAAGATCAGGGGAAGCCAGATGGCGGGCATTCAGTATATAGAAGACCTTCACCCTCTGCCTCTGGTCAACGTCGACCGGGATTATGCCGAACGAATTCTGAGGAACCTCATCGTCAACGCCCTAGAGGCCATGGGCAAAGAGGGTACTCTGCGGGTATCAACCAAGCTTTGGAAAGATGGATCTCTGCCAACTGCCGGTGAAACTTTGCAGTTTGTTGAAGTTGAAGTGGCCGATACGGGCACTGGTATGGGCGATAGTTTTGTGAAGCACAAACTTTTCAGACCGTTTCAGACCACCAAAGAGAAAGGATTGGGCATCGGTCTTTACCAGTGCAAAGAGGCTGTGGAGGCTCATGGAGGCCATATCGAGGTCAGAAGCAAAGAAGGCCAGGGTACCATTTTCCTGATTCGGCTGCCGGTCAATCACCCTAATTCCACTGGCGGGTCTCAAGATGGGGGGGGATGAAAATAGCGAGAGATAAAATCCTTGTCGTTGATGACGACCAGGGAATCCGCGATCAGTTGATGTGGGCACTAAACGATAGTTACGAGGTACTCTCGGCCGGTGATGGTGCTCGAGCCATGGAGATAATCCGAGAGCAGGAGCCCCAAGTTGTTGCTCTGGATATCAGCCTTTCCCCCATTGGACAGGACGAAGAGGGTTTCGAGGTGCTCCGCAAAACTATGGAGCTGGATTCCAAGTCCAAGGTGATCATGATCACGGGCAATGAAACCAAGCACCTGGCCCTGAAGGCCATTCAGATGGGGGCTTATGATTACTTCACCAAGCCCATCGATCTCCCAGAAATTAAGGTCATCATTAACCGAGCCATTTACATACGAAAGCTCGAGCGCGAGAATGAACTCCTCACGGAGAAATTACAGGAGGAGCGAAAGTTCCACGGGATCATCGGCAACTGTCCTCAGATGTTGAATGTCTTTGACATCGTCGATCGGGTGGCCACCACCAACGCAACCGTATTAATCTATGGTGAAAGTGGCACAGGTAAGGAGGTGATGGCCAGGGCGATTCATCGGCAAAGCTTGCGGAAAAACAAGCCTTTCACTCCAATTAATTGTGGTGCCATTCCTGAAAATTTGCTGGAAAGCGAGCTGTTCGGCTATGAAAAAGGTGCCTTTACAGGAGCAGTGGGACGCAGGAAGGGCAAGTTTGAACTGGCCGACGGAGGGACCCTATTTCTGGACGAGATCGCGGAACTTACCCTGGCCCTTCAGGTGAAGATTCTGCGGTTTTTGCAGGAAAGAGAGATCGAACGAGTAGGGGGGCGAGAGCCCATCGAGCTCGATGTCCGAATCATCGCTGCCACCAATAAAAATCTGCAGGAGGAAATGGAGAAGAATACATTCCGGGAAGATCTGTACTACCGACTGAGTGTGGTTTCCATTTCCCTGCCTCCCTTGCGGGATCGAGGAGAGGATATCGTGCTATTGGCAAATTCCTTCCTGAGCCATTTTAACAAAGAGTATGGCAAGAACTTAAAGCGGTATAGCACAGAGGCTCTTCTGCAGTTGCAGACCTACAAATGGCCGGGTAACGTGCGAGAACTGGAGAACAGGGTGAAACGGGCTGTCATCATGGCTAGAGGCAATCTGGTGGTCCCCGAGGACTTGGATCTGCAATTGCTGGAGAAGGGTGGTAGATTAACTCTCAGACAGGCGAAGAAGAAGCTAGAAAGGAACTTCATCCGGGAAGCTCTGATCAGAAATCGAGGAAACATCTCTCGAGCAGCCCGGGAGTTGGCGATAAGCCGAGCCACCCTGTACGATCTGTTGGAAAAGCACCAAATAGACAAGGAAGACATGAAATAATCCTCCTTGTCGGATTCTTGTACAAACTTAAGTGCTTTATTTCAAAGAATTTCACCCCAAATTGAGGAAGCGTCTGTCGGTTATTTAAACACTTTTGCTCCATGAATGGGAGTGTGCAATTGCCGCAAGGCGATCGGACAAATAAGTGCGGCTCGCTAGTTTTTACATGGTCAAGCCTTAGAAAGAAGTATCTAGAAAAACCTCTTTATCTATAAGAAGTTGGCACAGTGTTTGCCAATTTACTAAGAGTAAGATTGGGCTCAGAGTTTTCTTGGAGGAGAATCTCCCAGCGAAGCGAAGAAAGCGGTTTCTACATCTTTGGATCTCGAGCCGTCCATCGATAATTGGGGCGGTTACTATCCTGGGATAGAGATGTGCCATAGCCCTAACATGAGGGGTTACCAATGGAATTGTCTGGGAGCAATAAGCGGGAGTTTGAGGAAGAACTCCGGAAGCTAAGGTCGGAAAACGAATCGTTGAGAAGGCGCATCTCGTTTCTAGAGCAGAGGAGCCAATTTGACGAGGTAACCAATATGTATTCACAAGGTTACTTTGAGAAAAGGTTCGCTCAGGAGTTGCGCAGAGCGGAGCGTTACTGCGAGTTTCTATCTTTGGTGCTGATCGATGTGAGCTCTGCACTGGCGGATCAGAGTTCTCGGAGAAGGGCTGAGGCGCTCAAAAGCATGGGTCATCTCATCGAGGACACCGTCCGAGCGACGGACATTCTGACTTCCCTGGGTAAAAATCGCCTGGCTTTAATCCTCACCGAAACGCCGAAGGAGGGTGCTTTTCACCTGGCGGAGAGGTTGAGGGAAAAGATTGCGGAAACTTCGCTGTCCGAAGACCTCGAGTTGCTAAAAGGGGAGGCCGTAAATATCGGCATCGCCTCCTTTCCCGAAGACGGGAGCGACCAAGATGATCTCCTTCAGGTGGCCAGTTCTCCGCTGAATAGTGGGTCATCTGTTCTGGGAAGTCGAACTTCCAACTGAGAGATCATTGGTTTTTGGCATCTTTTCCATGTGAATTGATGACGTGTTCTGTTAGAAAAGGGGATCATATCCCCTTTTTTTATCTCTAGGCGAGGAGGAGGCGGCGGTTTGTTGAAGGAAAAATTTTTATTTTTCTATTGACTTTTGAGCAAAATTGTGTTAGGCATTTCAATTAAGCTGTGGAGCTTTTGTCTTTGTCCGGCAATCGTCGGAGTCCTGTCACTGACGAGCGAGATCCTTATATGGTTTCGATTCGTTGTATGATTCGTTGTATAATAACCCTTTTCTTAAAGAGAAATTGAAAGCCAGAGTCATCGTTAATCCTATATCTGGTCGAGGCAGACACCCTCAGGATGACATCTCGGATTTGAACAGGATCTTCGCCGCGCACGGCATTGAATCTCAAGTGATCTGTCAAGGTAAGGTGGGAGAGGCAACTCTTCTGGCTCGAGAAGCTGTTGCTGAAGGATTCGATATGGTTGTGGCTGTGGGCGGAGATGGCACTATCAATGAGGTTGTATGCGGTCTGGTGAACAGCGGAGTGCCATTGGGAATAGTTCCAGCTGGCTCCGGCAACGGCTTGGCACGGGAATTCGGCATCCCCCTTAAGATGAGTGAGGCCTGCAAGACGATCATTCATGGAGACACGCGAGAGGTGGACGTGGGCGCGATGAATGATCGATTTTTTTTAGGAACCGCTGGCATAGGCTACGATGCACTGTTGGTCAAGATCTTTGAGGAGAGATGGGCCAACCGACGTGGTGTGTTGCCCTACTTTTATGTAGCTATTAAGGGTTTTTTTAAACATAAGCCTTCGTTGATGCACTTGAGGTTCGATGATCACCAACTCACGGTAATTCCTCTATTGGTTACTGTGGCCAACTCGACTCAGTTCGGCGGCGGAGCCATTATAGCTCCTCAAGCCGAGCCCGATGATGGACTTTTAGACGTATGCATTATCCATAATCTCAACTTTCTCCAGGCCTTCTATCATTGGCCCAAACTTTTCGTGGGTTGCATCGACCGGATGCCGCAATGGGTCACTTATCGCACTGACGCTCTGGAAATTTTATCGGACTTACCCATGCCAGTCCAAGTCGACGGCGAGTCCGTTCAGGAGAGTACCCACCTGAAAATCAAACTGTTGCCTCGCGCCCTGGGGATTCGTGTGCCCAAGGGCACCCACAATTGATGAATCCGAGTCCACCTGTAATTCCCATCTCCTTGAAGTCAAGGGCGATATTCTCGAGGTTTCCAGGAAGGAACGATGTTTCGTCCCATCGATGCGATAACAATTGGGTACCTTCTCCTCTTAAGTGTCCTCGTCGCCTTTTTTAATGGGAATCTGAGTCGTCCATGGGCTTTTATATTCCTTCACCTCTGCATCATCGCCCTCATCGTGGGTTTGGTATTTCTGGCCAGGAGGATGAGAAGTGAATTGGTCCGTTTTTGTCGGGAGTGGTATCCCGGTCTATTTTTCATCTTCGGTTTCGAGGAGATCGGCTATCTGGCGGACATGGTCACCCCTGAGAGATTTCACCAAGCCCTTATTGCCTTGGATTACGCCATCTTTGGCGTCCATCCCACCGTCTGGCTGGGGCAATTTGCGCGACCTTGGCTGACCGAGATGTTGATGTTCTGCTTCGCCTCTTTTTACTTCCTGATCCCGTTTGTGGGCCTGGTGCTGTATTTTAAGAACAAGCAGGAGGAGCTTAGTGAGCTGTTGCTCACAGCTGGCATCGCCTTTTACATTTGCTTTTTGATCTTCATCTTCCTGCCAGCAGAAGGTCCTTGGATTACCATGATCCATCTGCACCCGGAGCCCTTGAAGGGGGGCCCATTTACTTGGTTCGTCTATTTCGTAGAGGGTCTGGGAACTATTCGTGGTGGCGCTTTTCCCAGCTCCCACGTTGCTGTGGCTGTGGTGGTTCTCATAGCGGCCTATCGACATCAGCGAGTGCTTTTTCATGGTCTCCTGCCGGTGATCATCGGGCTTCTCGTCTCAACCGTCTATGGTCGTTTCCACTATGCCGTAGATGTCCTGTCGGGAGTGCTGGTGGGGCTGGTCGGATTTCTCATAGGCCTTTGGATTCTGCAAAGGTCAAGAAGAGACGTTCGAGAGGCTGCGTTTCGAAAATAAGAGGTGAAAAAGGATCTCTTACAGAGTTGACAAATTTTCCCCTGGGGGCCGAGAATGAAGAAAGAGACCGTGGTATCCATCGTGCGAGTCGAAGGTGCCATCGGGGACGCCGTCTCCAAGGCCACCAAGCTCATCGGCGGCCTGTCCGGAAGGATTAAACCGGGCGATAAGGTATTGATCAAGCCCAATTTCATACGAGAGGAGCCCTCTGTGGTGGGCACCACCACAAACTTTGAGATTATCAAACGGGTCGTTGAGCTGGTTCGCGAAGCGGGGGGCCATCCGGTGGTGGGGGAAGCCTCAGGCAACCAATACGATACAGAGGAGATCTATGAGCTACTGGGCTTACGGGAGGCTCTGGACGGCGTGGAGGTGAGAGATCTAGATCGAGACGAGATTGTCGGCGTCAAAATACAGGGGGCCACGAACCTGAAGGAGGTGGGCGTCGCTCGTTCTGCCTTGGAGGCCGACTACATCATCAGCCTCCCGGTACTGAAGACCCACATGTCTACAGGAACGACCTTGGGCATGAAGAACATGATGGGGGTTTTGCCGCAGAGGGAAAAGTGGAAGATGCATATGAGCGGATTGCACTATGCCCTGGTCGATCTCAATCGCTTAGTGAAGCCCAACCTGGTCATCGTGGATGGCATTGTGGGCATGGAGGGAATGGGCCCGACCATAGGAAGCCCCGTTGAGATGAACCTCATCCTGGCAGGAGAGGATGTGGTGGCTGTGGACACCGTGGGATCCGCCGTTATGGGATTTAGCGCTGACGAGGTGAAACATCTGCAGTTAGCAGGCCAGGCGAGGCTGGGCATCAATGAATTGAAACAGATCGAGATTAGGGGGGAGGACCTGGAAGCCGTTTCTCGACCGTTCAAACGACCTTTTGGGGGCAAAGCAATCCTTATCTGGGCTCAACTGCAGTATCGCTTGGGTACCTTCCTGCTGAGCCGTTATGATTATGACATTAGACCTTTTTTGAAAAAGTTCTCGGACCTCTATGTGGCAAAACCGAAAGTTAATCCGGAGAGGTGCGTAAGCTGTGATCAGTGCGTAGCGACTTGCCCTCGACAAGCCCTGGAGCTGATGGGTCATGTCAGGATCGATTATGCCAAATGTGGTCGTTGTTTTCTTTGTATGAGGACATGTCCTCAGAAGGTTTTTACCATGTCCAGAAAGCCAACTTGGTGGCTTCGCATCAGCTCACGTTGATTGGGTCTTTACCAGGAGGGGATGAAGTGGCCTTTTGGAGAGTGAAGTAATGTCGGGGAGCCTGATCGGTTATTTTTTTTATATGACGGTAGCCTGTACCTTCTTCCCATTGCCAACGCCGCCCACAGTGATCTACATGGGTGAGTTTCACGACCCGATAGTGGTGGCGGTTGTGGGTGGGGTGGCCTCCTGCATGGCGGGTTTAATTGATTATTCTCTTTTCCTGCTGCTCATCAAACAAAGGAAGGTGCGTGCCTTCCAAGAGAGCGGCTTTTATAGAAAGTGTGCTGCATTCTTCAACAGGATTGCCTTTATCTCGATGGTAGTGGCTGCCTTCACTCCTATCCCCTTTGACCCCTTTCGTTTTTTAGCCATCGCCAGCGGTTACAATCGAGCGGGTTACCTGGCAGCCATATTCGTGGGACGTGCTCCCCGCTATTATTTGTTGGCTCAACTGGGAGGACACTGGCACATACCGCCAGTCTTCATCGTTGTCTCACTCATCCTGCTGATGGTGATTTCAGTCTTCCGGAACAAGAAACAGATACGGTCCGCTTTGGCTCTGGCCTACCGCGCTTGTGGGGACACCATCAATCGCCGGAGGCGAAAATCGAAAGCATTGGGGAAGCACCCTGAAGCGAAAGCTTGAGATATAACCTAGTTCACTCTTTCCACCTCACAGGGGGCTCCAGTAGAGGAGGAGCTATGCAGTTTGGACATGTGGGACTGAGCCTATTTATTGCCTCCTTTGATTGGCGACCTAGCGTCATATTAACGGTGCTGATCACCCATTTTTTGCCCAATTTCGATGTGTTTGCCATCAAGGCTGGCTTGGCTAAGGACGATTTTCACTGTTCCATTACCCATACTCTTCTTTTCGCCTTGATTGTCAGCGCTCTTTTAATGCCGTTCTCGCCGCATCTGGCTCTGTTTGCCTTAATCAGCTTAGTGGCTCACATGCTGGCCGATCTGCCCAGCGATATCGGACAACAAATATTCTGGCCTGTCTCCAAGAAGAAATTCACCATGGCTCTTTGGAAGGATACTGGATATTGGGGCAAGGCAACGGTGGTAGGCAGCTATGAGCAGCCCTGGCCGTGGATTTTGGAATCGGCGGTTGTGGTGCTCTTTTTGTATCGGCTCACGGTGATCTATTGAGCTGTTTGGGTTTCAAGAGTTCTTCTCAGCCGTGCAAATGCTTTGGTTATATGTAAATACGAGAGGTCAACAATTATAAACCGAGAGATGCGGGAGAATTTTTATCTCTCGGCATGAGTTTTGCGGGGCACTGAGTCAATTGCACTTCCTGCAAGGAGTCGATAGTGTGGATTTGGCTGGATTTATAAACAAATATTGAAGATTTGACCTTGACAATAGAAGGACAAATATGTTATATTTAAATTTGTATGGATCGGACGATATGAGCCGCGAGGAACTTCACTTCTTCTTACCATTTAAAAGGAGGAGAGCCGCGAAGAGGGTTCGCTAACGGGTTCGGAAAAAACAATCGACATCCTGTCTAAATCCTATCTGGGATTTCGAGTTTTGATTTACTTGATTGGGATTGAAGGGATGATGTCTGGCAGACCGTCGAGACCAAGACCTCAATCCTACCATTGGCCCTTTTCCTTACGGGGGCAAGGTACAGGTGTTCAGGGAACAATGGTATGGTGAGAAAGGAGTTTCGGCGGTATTTTCTTTGCTCCTGCCAGTTCATACTACCAGGTCATGAGAGCGCAGAGGACCAAGCTGAATATCGAAAAGATGGAGATGCAAAGATGAGATGGAGTTGGAGGATATATAACTGCGGGCGCAAGGGACTATTAGCGGCTTTGATGCTATGCGGACTGTTTTCTTCTGCCTTTTCACAACAAATCCGTTCTGTCGCCGAAGAACGAGGGAACCGTTCAGCTGGGACAAAGAGGTTGTTGACGGAGACACTCGAGAGGCAAAAGGATCCCCAGACGTTACGCATCATACGTTGCGACGAAAAGGGTATAGAAATTGAGGTTTTCCACTCGGGATTCAGCTCCCGCGTAGAGGAGGTAGAAGGCCGGTTCTACCATCATCTAAGCCTGGACGGAGCCGCTATCACCCAGGAGGAGGGGAAGCCACAGTTGCCCACCAGAGTGGTGATGTTGGGCATCCCTGTGGAGGGGGATGTGAGTCTAGAGGTGGTGCATACAGAGACCAAGCGAAGTGTTGGCTATAATGTATATCCAGCTCCAAGACGGGTTGTATCTAAGACAGCTACGGGCGAACCCTTTACGACCACTGAATTTTATAAAGATGAGCAACACTACAGGCGAAATGCCTTTTCTCCACAGCAGGTCGCAGAGGTAACTCAAACCGCATTTATCAGGGATCAGCGAGTGGCGCAATTAGAGATCTGCCCCTTTCAGTTCAATCCCGTTACCGGGGACCTGATGTTTCACCAGCGTCTCACCCTACGACTGAACTTTATGGGCGCCTCACCCACCGTACCTCGTGATTTTGACGAACCGAGTTTGGCGACGTTTGCGGAGAATCGCTTCGAATCTATCCTCAAAAATGTCCTGCCAAATTATGAATCCTCAAAACGCTGGCGTCGCCACCGTGCCACTTTACCTAAAATTATGGGGGTGGAAACGGAAACGCCCTACGGGGATTCCACAGCCTATAGGATTATCGTGAGAGAAGACGGAATTTACTCCTTAAGCTATGAGTATCTGCAGAGCCAAGGCGTGGCTGTCTCGGCCATCGATCCTAAAAGGGTGAAGATGTATAATCGAGGTGAACAGATTCCCATCTACGTTCACGGAGCTCGGGATGGCCAGTTTAATGTCGGAGATCATATTCAGTTTTGGGGCGAAGTGTATCATGGGGAGAAGCACCATTTCTCTCCCTATACGGATGCAAACGTGTACTGGTTGGTCTCCAGCGGTGGCATTGGGTTAAGAATGGTGGAGCAAGATGGCGGACTCATGGAGGAGGACCCAGATAGCCTTATTATTCCCTTTAGCTATAAAGCCACCTATCGCAAGGAAGAAGACTTAAGTTTTCAACGCTTAAGCCAAATAAGCGATGAGAGCATCGACCGATGGCTATGGGAAAAAATTGCCGCCGGCGATTCCTTAGAGTACAGCTTTAATCTGTCGGCCTTGGATACCAGTGCCACTGCCACGTGCGATATCGAGGTGCGGCTACGAGGCATAACCTTTCCGCACATGCGCCCAAATCACCATACTACTATTCGACTTAATGGCGTTAAACTGGAAACGGCCTATTGGAACGACCAGGAAGAGCACATCTATCGTGGAACTGGCTTGCCAAACTCCTTGTTGTGGGAGGGAAGAAACCTTCTAAAAATCAAGAACGAGGGAGATACTGACGCCGGTGCCGTAGACGAGATCTACTTGAACTGGTATCAAATTGACTATTGGCATGGATATAGAGCTCAGGATGATTACTTGGAATTCGGCCCACCAGAGGATGGAGAGCTGGGCCTCTACGAGTTTCGGGTGTCAGGCTTTAGTAGCAGCGACATCGAGCTGTTCGATCTGGCTGGCCAGAAAATAGTTAATTTCCAGGTAAGCCAGGACAGCATAAGCTACACCCTAAGGTTTCAAGATCGGGTGGTTCGTCCCACGCGCTATGTGGCTCTGACAAAGAACAAGCTGTTATTGCCCTCCGGCATCTCTGGCAACAAGGCTTCCAATCTGCGATCCCTGGCTAACGGGGCCGATTATATCATCATCGTGCATTCTGATTTCTACGAGAGCATTCTGCCCCTGGCCATGCATCGTGAGTCGCAGGGGCTCCGGGTGAAAGTTGCACGGGTGCAGGACATCTACGATGAGTTCAACGACGGTGTTCTCAGCCCTGAGGCAATTCGGGATTTTCTACGATACGCTTATGAAAATTGGCAAAAGCCAGCTCCTGTTTATGTGCTTTTGGTAGGCGATACATCATGGGGATACGAGAAACCCGTCACCCGCCAGACATACTGGCGGGAGAAATGCTTTGTGCCCACCATGATGGCTTGGACCATCGCCTGGGGTGTCTCTGCCGCCGATAACCGTCTGGTATGCATAGTGGGCCAAGATCAGTTGCCCGATATGGCCATCGGCCGGTTCCCCATCAGCACGAAAGCCGATGCCGACTTAGTGGTGGACAAGCTTCTCCAGTATGAGACCAATCCGGAAATCGGACCTTGGAGAAAGAGGATTCAATTGCTGGCCGGCGAAGGATCCACTTTCGAAAGTGAAGCTGTCATCCTGGACAGCGCCTTTATCCCGCCCTGTTACGAGACACCGCGTATCTATACTGCTCCGGGCTCGATCCACCACGGCACAACTCAGGATCTCATCGCGCAGTGGGATGAAGGCGTTGCCCTGGCTGCCTTTACGGGCCATGGGGGCGGCAGCGTTTGGTTCGATGCCAATTTCTTCTTGCTGGAGCACGTGCCCCTGTTGAACAACCCACGGAGATTGCCAGTGGTGTTTAGCCTCACCTGTTTCTGTGGCTATTTTGATAATCCCTGGTACAGCTCTCTCGGGGAGGAGATTTTTCGGGCTGAGGGGAAGGGAGTGATCGCTCACTTCGGCTCATCGGGAGTGGCTTGGGCGCATGCAGACAATTTGTTGGGCCAGTATCTCTTTGAAGCTATCTTCAAGGATGGAGAGCGGCATCTGGGGATTATCGCCACTCAGGGAAAGCTGGGGTTGCGCTATATCTCCAGAGAATTGGTAGACGTCTTCAATCTGTTTGGCGATCCAGCCATGAAGATAGGCCTGCCGGAGCACCAACTCTCTTTGGAGCTGGCACATAACTCCCTGCCCTTGGGAGAGGCCGTATCGGTCCAAGGGACTATCACTGGGAACTTAGCTGGGAACGTTCAGGTTGCCTTCTGCGATAGCGACACCACCGGGTGGCAGGCTGACACAACGGGTATTTCGCCGTTAGACATGGTCTTCTCTCCCAGAATTCCCCTTTCCCAAGATACTATCTCGGTGAACAATGGTCAGTTTGGCCGCCAGATCCTTCCCCCCGACACAATTCCCGAGCATCCTTTCTACGTACTCACTCCAGGCAGAAAAAACGTCACCGCCTACTTCTGGAACCAAGATTCAGATGCCATCGGCTGGGCCCCGATGAGTCTAGAGACTCCCCACCTGGAAAGCATTTGGCACGAGCCCGAGAGGCCCATTGCATGGGCTGAAACTCATGTTTTCGCCGATGTCGAGGTGGGTCCCGGTCTTGATTCAGATGGCCCGGACACTGTGACGTGCATCTGGGGATTCCAGAGAGAATTGCTATTCAATCGCCGGCCCATGTCCACGATAGATGGCGTCACATATAAGACGGATGAAGCCATCAGCGCTCAGGGGGGGACCTTTATTTACTACCGGATCGTTGTGAAATACGGGGGAGTGGGGGGGGGATCCTCAACCCACGTCTACGAAAGCCCGTTGAAAGTATATCAAGTTCAGCAAATCCCCAATCTCACGGTAGCTAAAAGGGACATCTTCCTCTTCGTTAAGGACAATCAACTCTGGATCGGTTGCTGGGTGCGCAACAAAGGCGTGGGGGATGTGGATTCAGTGATCGTATCTTTCTATGACGACCATCCCGATTCCAACGACCTCATAGGAACTCCCCAATTGATTTCGGTCGTTTCGGCAGAAGATTCCGCATTGGCGGAAGTGCCTTGGGAAGGGCCCGGCGAGCCACATTATATCTACGTGATGATGGAGGCCGAGGATGCTCTAGCATACGACAACAGAGCCCAGCAATATTTCTCGGACCTCTTTTTGGTCACACCCCAACATGGGACCACGATCAGAGGGAATAACGCCCCCGTTTCTCATAGTCAAGGTAATGTCACCTGTCATATTACGGCTGGGGCCATTACCCAAGGCTGTCTCCTCTACATAGCTGATCAAGATGCAGATTCGTCCCCATATTTCCAGAAATATAACCCTTCTTCCTTAGAACAACCGGGTTTAATTTTCGCGACTCTAAAGAACAGCAGCCACCATGTATATAGTCTAACCCTCGCTGATAGCACCTTAGTCCTCGGTTCTCCGGCCACCGTTGCTTTCCATTATCATCCCGAGGACAGCCTGATCCAATTGGCCGTTGCAGAAAACGAACTGAAAATCTGCTATCTCTTGCAGGAAATGGAAAAATGGGTGTTGTTGCCAGATCAAGATGTGATAGCGGATTCGGCCATGGTGCGGGTCTCAGTGCCCCATTTAGGCATGTTCGGACTCTTCATTCTGGACGACCATATACCGCCTGAGGTTCAGATCAATGTGGAGGGCCAATCTTTCGCCAATGGCGATTACATCTCATCGAATCCCATCATTTCGGCAACCGTGGAGGACGAGAACGGCGTGGACATCATAAATCGCCCTGTGCAAATTACCTTAAACGGTATCCCCGTGGCCGACGCCGATTACTCCAGCGCCTGTTCACCACAGAGTGGAAATCTCTGCATGGTCACTTATATGCCCGAGCTGAGCGTCGGCTCGGACACATTGGTGGTCAAGGCTTATGACTGCTTTGGAAATTCATCGGCGGACACCATCTTTTTCAAGGTCACCGCAGGTTTTGAAATCCCCTTTGTGGCCAACCATCCCAATCCCTTTCGAACGGAGACGGTGATCGCTTTCGTGGTAGCTTCGGATTTGCCTGCAGACGTGGTGACAATCAGAGTTTACACCGTGCGGGGCAGGCTTGTTTGGAACCGCCAGTATCGCAATGTGGGTCCTGGTTATGTGGAGGTCATCTGGGATGGACGTGACAACGATGGGGATAGGGTGGCCAATGGGGTATACTATTACAAGCTGACTGTCACTAGTGGCAACGGAGAAAAAGTGACTCCCATAGTGGGTAAAATGGCCAAATTGGAATAGAGCACCCCCGGGGGATTGTAGCTGCGTGTTGCACACAAAAGAGTTGGCAGGTCATTTAGTCTCAAGCACAGTAACTTTAACGGAGAGTTGACCATGATCAGAAAAGGGGTTGCTCTAGAGACGGTGGTGTTGTTGTTTTTGTTGATCTTTCCACATGGGGCGCAGGCTGGCAAATATGCCGGGGAGTTTCTCTCGGAAGGAGTAGGAGCACGAGCCTTGGCTATGGGAGGAGCCTATGTAGCTGTGGCCAACGACGCTACCGCCAATTACTGGAATCCCGCGGGCCTCTCCTTTCTGGCCGGGCCCGAGATCAGCGTCACTCACGTGTCAATGTTCGATGCGCTGGCCAATTTCGATGCCCTAGCTCTTTCAATGCCTGTGGGGTGGGGTTTCGGTTTGGGATTAAGCTGGATCCGTCTGGGCATTGATGATATTCCTAAGTACAATGAATTGCAGGGAACGAGCTCGGACCGTATAGGCCAAGCTCATCCCGAGTGGAGGTCCACTGGCCAGGCTGATGGATATTTCAGCGACACGGAACAAGCATACATCTTTTCCTTCGGAAAACGGTTCGATTTCGATTTTTACCTAGGCGGTGGCCTCACTCCTGTCGTGCTCCCTTTGGAGTTCTCTGTGGGAGCCAGCGGCAAATTTCTCTCTCATAAACTGGATACCAGAACGGGGACGGGCCAGGGGATAGATCTGGGCGCGCTGCTGCGGGTCAGTTTGACCTCGCAGGCAGAGGGGTCCTCGGCTCGATTTCTTTCCTTGGGGTTCGGGATCCAAAATTTGGGTACTAAGGTGGCTTGGGATACGGTTACGGAGGAAGGAGAGCCATCTAATTATGAAGACAAGGTGGTGGAGAACCTTCGATATGGCTTGGCATTTACGCAAGACATTGCCGCCTTCTCCAGCACCATTACATTGGCTGCAGAGTTGGATGACCAATATGGTCAGGAATTTCACTATGGGGGTGAGTACTCATTTAAGGACATGCTTTTTCTGAGGGGAGGGGCGGATGTCGGCGAATTCACTGCTGGCGCTGGGGTGAAGATGTACATGGCGAAAGTAGACTATGCTTTCGTGGGCTACGAGCTGGGCAACAGTCATCGATTGAGCGTCGCCGTCAACTTTTAAGAGGCTACCAGACTGGAGTTCTGGCCGACTCTGCTGCTGGAGGAAGAAAGTAAATTTTGCAAATTGCAAGAACCGTTGCAAGCTCCTGTCAGGTGGGAGGATTCCTCCGGAGCAAGAGTATGCCGGCCAAGATCGAGGATATTGCCCAACCCCGGTCGGGGCAGTTGGCCCGTGCGGGGCATTTTTCCGGCTTTCATCCAAAACCCGGCATATAATTTGCTCCAATAGGACATGTCCTTAAATTTTGGTGAGTTACAGCCTCGGACTGATCAGCTCGCTTTTTTTAATGACCGTCTCCTGAGGATCTGCGGAGGTTCAAAGATTCCATGCGTTTTCAAGGGGTTTTTATCACTGGCGGCGCGGGTTTTATCGGCTCACATCTCGCCGAGCGATTACTGGACAGAGGCTTTTCCGTTATCTGTCTGGACAATTTCGACGATTACTATGATCCTCAGATCAAACGGGAGAATGTAACCCAGGCTCTAAAAGCCCCGAACTATAAGCTTGTAGAAGGGGATATCAGAGATCAGGACCTTCTATCGCGCCTATTGGCTCAGAATCCTGTAGAAGTCATGGTTCATCTGGCGGCCAGACCAGGGGTGAGGCCCTCCCTTCAGGTGCCTGATCTTTACGAAAAAGTGAACATTCAGGGGACCTTAAACGTCCTGGAGATGGTGCGCCAATACAGAGTGCCCAAGTTTCTCTTCGGTTCCTCCTCCTCTGTTTATGGAGCTGGCAATTCCTTTCCCTCGCGGGAAACTGATCGTGTGGATACACCCCAATCGGTCTATGCAGTGACCAAGAGAACAGGAGAGCTCTTGGCTTGGGCGTATCACCAACTGTATGGCATGTCTGTGGGATGTTTGAGGTTTTTTACTGTGTATGGACCTCGCCAACGGCCAGAAATGGCCATTCACAAGTTCACCCGGTTGATCTGGGAGGGCCAGGAGGTGCCCGTTTTCGGAGATGGCAGCTCGGAGCGTGACTACACATACATTGACGATATCGTCGACGGGCTCATAGCCGCTCTCGAGGCCGATTTCGATTTTGAGATCTTCAATCTGGGTGACTCTCAGTCTGTGCCATTACATCGAATGATCGCTCTCATCGAACAGAGCTTGTCTCGTCGGGCTCAGATTAAGAACCTCGCTGAACAACCCGGCGATGTGCGCAAAACCTGTGCCCACATAGAGAAAGCTCACCAGCTCCTGGGATATGCCCCCAAGGTGCCCATTGAGAAAGGTATACCGCTGTTTGTTCATTGGTTTCAAAAACGGCAAGATGTCTGAAGGGAAGAAGCTTCCGGTTATCTAAAAAGGGGTTGTCGCGTGTTTCACAGAGCAGCGAGGTTTTCAGCCGTCTGGTTGTTAATTGTATCACTTGTGCTTCTTGCCTGCGTGCGATTGCGCGGGCGCGCACCTGTTCCAGAGGAAGAGCCTCTCCTTGAGAAAGAGAAGGTGTTTGCCGCCAAGCCATCCGCCAAGCCGGACTCTATTCCGGAATACAGAATGGGATACGGGGACGTGGTCGATGTGAAGTTCTTTTATAATGAAAACTTGAACGAAACCCTGACCATCAGGCCAGACGGTCGAATTACCCTACCTCGCCTGGGCGACGTCCTTGTAGTTGGGATGACCCCAACGCAACTGGACCAGTTAATTACAGAGAAGTATTCTGAGATCGTCAGGGATCCTGACGTAACGGTCATCGTCCGGGAAGTTGGAGGGAAGGTGGTTTACGTTTTGGGGGAGGTGGCCGATCCCGGGGGATATCCCTTGAATCCCCAGGGGACAACTGTCCTGGGGGCCATCTCCATGGCCTCTGGATTTAAGCACACGGCCAAACTCAGTAGCATTATCCTAATTAAAAAGAACGCCCAGGGGGTACCAGTGGCCAGCAGGGTGAACCTAACCCGGGCTGTGGCAGGGGGGAGATTAGGAGATGATTCCCTATTGCAGGGCAACGAGATCGTCTACGTGCCCAATACCTTTATCGCCCAGTTGAACACGTTTCTGGACCAGTTTTTTACCAAGCTAATGCCCCCCATGGATTTTTACCTGAAAGGGTATGATACTTTGCATCCCGAGCGTCGTGGGCGCTGGTGATGGATCTTTAGGAGAGAAGGCTATGGCTGAGAAAACGCCAGGCGAAATCGTATCAGTAAGAGATATACTCTTTGTCGTCTTCAAGCGGCAAAAGATGATCATCTTCGTTTTAGTTGCCACAGTAGCCACGGTTACCATAGGGGTTTTCCTAACCAAGCCCGTCTATGAGGCCTCTGCCAAAGTTCTCATCAACAGGGGAGTGAGTGAATCGGAGCTTAAGATGGCTCCCTGGCTTCCTTCATTGAGAGCATTAGAGTTAGAGGAGGCTATTAACTCCGAAATTGAGTTAATTACAAGTCGAGCCGTGCTAGAAGCAGTGGTGGATAGACTTGATCAGAAAGCCTTGACTCAAGAACCTTCTGCCTCGCAAGAGACTTCCCAGGACAGCACCTCTCGTGTCGAGGGTGGGGAAGGGGATACCGAAAAAAGCCGTCTAAGGAAAATTATGGCACTACGGAGGAGCGTCATTGCCGAGCCCGTCAAGAGGTCTGACGTTATCCAGATCCGGTATCGCTCTCAGGATCCCCAACAGGCTATAGAAGTGACTAATACCGTAGCCGAGGCGTATATCGACTATCGGGCCATGATCTATCGGACCAGGGGGGCGGTTGATTTCTTCGATGAGCAGATCGAGTTGGCCAAGCGCAATCTGGATGAGCTGGAGTCAGCGTTGAGAAATTATCGGCAGCAAGAGGCGGTGCTGTCCTATGACGAGCAGTCGAAAATGCTCCTCAGGAAGCTTAACGAGTTTGAGACCTCCTTGACGGAGGTACGAAAAGACATCATCAGCAAGGAAACGAAATTAAGCAAAATTCGTGATTTCATGTCTTCTCCCCTCCAACCTCTGATTCCCTCTCTGGAGATGAGAGAGGAAAAGATCATCTCCGAGCTCCACGATCGATTCATTGACCTTCGGTTGCGCCTCAACGAGCTTCTTACGAAATATACGGAGGATCATCGGGAGGTCTTACAGCTGAGGAGAGAAATCGCTCTGGGAGAGGCCGATCTGAGGATAGAGGTGGAAAAAGTGATCGAGCTGGAAGAGTCTTCCTTGGAGGCACTACGCGCGGAAGAGGACGCGTTGCGCACCACCGTCACCATGTTGTATAAGCAGGTAAGAGCCCTTCCGGAGAAGGAACTGACCATCGAACAGCTGCAGAGGGCCATTGAGAATCACAAAGAAGTCTATTCCATGTTGATGCTCAAGAGGGAAGAGGCCAGGATTTCTGAGGCCAGCGATCGCCGCATCGTCAATGTCTCAGTGATTAGCCCAGCCACCTTGCCCCTCAAACCTGTCAAACCCCAAAGGAAACTGCTTATCTTCAGCGGCTTTCTCATAGGACTCGTGGGGGGATTTGGGTTGGCCTTCGCGCTGGAGTATTTGGATCACTCCTTGAGAACCAGCGAGGATGTGGAGCACTATCTTGGCCTTCCTGTTTTGGCCTCTATTCCCGATATGAAGCAGGATTAGGTTCGAGGGACGCCCCGATGTATGAGAAATTCTATGGTTTAAGGGAGAAACCCTTCAATGTGACGCCCGACCCGAGGTTTCTCTTTCCCAGTCCTCACCACAGGGAGGCTTTGGCCCACATTCAGTATGGGGTCCAAGAGCGTCGGGGATTTGTGGTCATCACCGGAGAGGTGGGCACCGGCAAAACCACTTTGGTCCATGCCCTGCTCAATGGATTGGACTCAAGCACCAAGACGGCCGTTATCTTCAGCACCTACCTCACAGCCAAGGGACTGTTGAGTTTGTTGATCGCTGATTTTGGCATCGAATCCAAGGCCAGGACCAAGGCTGAACTTCTGCTGGATCTGAACGCATTTCTTCTCCGGCAATTCTCCTCGGGAGCCAACGCCGTGCTCATCGTGGATGAGGCCCATAACCTGAGTTTTCGTCTCCTGGAGGAGATCCGGATGTTGTCCAACCTGGAGACAGATCGGGAGAAACTGCTTCAGATCATTCTGGTGGGGCAGCCGGAGCTCGCAGCCAAGTTGGCCATGCCCCAGCTTCGACAACTTCGTCAGAGAATCAGCTCCCAATATCATATCCGTCCTCTCAATCGCCAGGAGGTTGTTGAGTATATCCAGCACCGGTTAAGAGTCGCTGGTATGCTGGCTGACTCCATTTTTGACGCGGAGGCTATGGAGAAAATCAACCGATGGTCCCAGGGGATTCCTCGTCTCATAAATAAAATCTGTGATACCGCGATGCTTTTGGGCTATCTCTATGAAAAAAGGAAAATTGGTGCCCCGATCATCGACGAGGCCGTAGAGGATCTCACAACCTGGGATTTTACATCCGCCCATGCACAGGAGGCCGAACCTGTCGTCAAGGTTGCTCCAAAAGAGAACAGGAAGCTCTTTACATGGATACCTCGCATCTTTCGCACCACCACGGTGGCGTCTGGACTTTTGCTGGTGGCAGTGCTCTTGAGTATGCCATTATTATTGGGGGGACATGGGAGTAAACGCTCCGTAGATGCAGGACCAAAGCCTGTGACCATGTCGGCATCGATGCTTACCCAGAGCCTGGGAGAAGAAAGGGCAACGTTCCCAGCCCAGTTGGCCAAGGGCAGCGAAAGGGAGATAAGTGAGAGATTGGATGAGAAGGAAATAGATGGGAGCTTGGATGGGAAGGAGATGGGGGGGAGATTGAGCGAAAAGGAAATAGGTGAGAAATTGAGGGAAACTGACCAGGGCACATTTTACTCGGTGCACGTGGCCTCTTTTGAAGAGTTGAGCAGAGCCAAGAGACTGGAGCAGATCATGAAGCAGAACGGCTTCAAGCCGGTGTTCATCGTGCCGGTACAGTTTCCCGAAACGGGTCGCTGGCTGCGAGTGATGGTGGGCAAGTATCCAGACAGGGATGTAGCTCTCCGAGATGCCCAACGCTTTATGGCATTTGGCACATTTGACTATGCAAAGCCTCTTCTTATTAAAGAGGTCAACGAAGGTGAGCAGGGGGAACTGGCTGAGATGGACGTGATGACTTCTCAAATTACCGACTCTCTAGGAGCAGGGAATGAGTAAGATCTACGAAGCCCTGAAGAAGGCTGAGAAGGAAAGAGGCGTTGTTGGAGGCGATGGTGCTCTTCAGCCATCTCCCGTCGAGTCTCCGGTTCGCCCAGTAGCGGACAAACTGGCACCTCCGGCCGTCGCCGAGGAATACCAGAAGATGTGCAGCGCCATCAATTTGAGGAATCCCGACCTCAAAGTCAAAGCAATTCTCATCACCAGCTCCGTTCGCGGCGAGGGGTCGTCCTCGGTCTGCGCTCAGTTTGCCCGTGCCCTCACCCAGGGCGGCCAGGAGAACGTGTTGCTGGTGGACGCCAATCTGCGAAATCCTGTGCTGCACGACATCTTCGGTCTGGAACGCAAGGGAGGCTTGGTCGAACTGCTTGCCGGGACAGCCTCGGGAACTGAGGTGATCAAGCAAACCGATTCCCGCGGTCTCTTCGTGGTCACCTCGGGACAGCCCGCCGAGGAGCCCTCGCGGCTGTTGAGCTCTCCTCATCTCAAGGAGGCTCTGACGACGTGGAATCGGGATTATTCATACGTTTTGCTTGACTCCTGCCCTGTGCTGAATTACGTCGATGCCGTCATCCTCAGTCGTCTGATGGACGGAGTCGTCTTAGTGGTTCAGGCTGGAAAGACGCGTTGGGAGGTAGTTCGGAGAGCGCAGAGTACTCTCAGTGACTCTAAGGCAACCGTGTTGGGCGTGGTTTTGAACAGACGGCAATACGTGATTCCTAAGCGAATTTATAGGCGGCTTTAAGCGAGCCTAAGGCAGGTCTTAGTTGAAGGTGTTTGCTGGTTGCCGGAGTGGGTAAGAGAATATGGTTCCTGACCAATGATCTTCCCAGACGCATAACTCATAGAGCTGGGAAGCCCACCTGAAATACCGGGTCTCCAGCTGGAGGCGATTCCTCACTACGGATCTAATTGTTGATATCTATTGCCACCCCGTAACGCGGACTCCCATCATTTGGATATGTGAAGAGAAAGCAAATACCGCTGTGCCAGGGGAGCCTTTTGTATCACTGGGGGTATATCTGGGAGTTTCGTGAATGAATATTTTGCAACTGAATAATTATCACTTTGTGAAAGGCGGGGCTGATCGTTGTTATTTCGAGGTGTCAAAGCTTTTGGCAGAGCACGGGCATAATGTACTTCATTTCTCAATTCAAGATCAGAGGAATATACCATCGCAGTTTTCATCCTACTTTGGCAAATCGATGAGTTTTGATGCGGAGCAGAGTATAGGAAAAAAAGCAGAGACCGCATTTCGGATGCTGTATTCCCTTTCTAACAATAAGAAGCTGAGGGGACTTCTCACTGACTATGAAGTTGATATAGCGCATGCTCACAATATCTATAATAGGGTATGTCCCTCAGTCCTCAATGTGTTGAAGAAGAAAGGGATTCCTACAGTTTTGACTCTTCATGATTATAAACTTGGGTGTCCAAGATACACTTTTTATAGAGATGGGTTCATATGCAACGAATGTCTCTCATGGGGTAAACACCGAATCCTTAAACACCGTTGCGCAAGAGGTTCATTGGTTCAAAGTCTATTCCATTGGACTGAGGCAAAGTTCCATAATATGCTCGACATCTATACAAAAAATATAGACTTCTTTATTTGCCCCAGCCTTTTTTGCCTCAAGAAACATGTTGAAATTGGAATAGAAGAAGAGAAATTGGTGCACATTCCTAACTTTGTGAATATTGCTGCTTTTGAACCCAGCTATAATCAAGGTGACTATATACTCTTTGCAGGAATACTTTCTAAACAAAAGGGAGTTATGACTTTGCTTAAGGCAGCAAGGGGTCTTGATGCCCGCATAAAAATAGTGGGCGAGGGACCGTTGAGGGCAGAGTATGAGACTTATGCTAGAGAATGTGGAATTCATAACGTTGTCTTTGAAGGTTATAAAACAGGACAAGAATTAAAGGACATCTTCAGAAATGCTCTTTTTATAATTTTCCCATCGGAATGGTTTGAAAACGCTCCTATGTCCATACTTGAGGCTTTTGCTAGTGGTAAACCAGTTATCGGTTCAAATATCGGCGGAATACCTGAAATGCTCATCGACGGAGAGACGGGCTTGCTTTTTGATCTTAAGGATGATAACGACTTGAAGGAAAAGATAGACTTTCTCCTTTCTCATCCGTCTCTGATTACGGAGATGGGTAAGAACGGGAGGCAAATGGTGGAAAAGGAATATAGTCCCAGGGTTCACTATCGGAGATTGATGAAAGTCTACCAAGAAGCATGTTCATAAAGGTGGTATCGATCTTCTTAGGGCAAGCTTCTTGACGCAGGGGTAGAAAATCATAGATTAGCAGTTCAAGACTTGTTTAGAAGAAACACGATATGGTTATCTCTATCACGATAGCTATGTTTAAGTGTTATGCTCAGGGAGTTGTTTATACATGTTACGTATTGTTAGAGTTTTGGCTAGTGATATGTGGTTTGGGCCCTGTTCAAGAGAATGTGAGAGACATCCCTCTTTTTGGCTGAGAGGGCATTGGGAAGGATAATGAATATCGTCATATATGGCATAAGAGGGATTCCAGCAAATTACGGTGGTTTTGAAACCTGCGTGGAAGAAACAGCTCAAAGATTTGTGAAGGCAGGGCACAGTGTTACAGTGTATTGTAGATATTCCCAATATAAAGAGCATAGGCCAACTTATAAAGGTGTCAGACTTATTTACATCAGGTCCATTCCCACAAAAAGTCTGGAGACGCTCACACACACTCTGTTCTCTACCTTGCATTTGATTTTATTTTGCAGACAAGTTGATTGCGTTCATCTCTACAATCCTGGAGGCTCTATTTTTATACCGTTAATCAAGTTATTCAAGAGAAAAGTTAATATCACTGTGACTGTAGATGGGATTGAATGGAATAGAGATAAGTGGGGACAATTTGCGAAAATGTTTTTAGAATTTGTCATGTGGTTCACCACGAAGGCATCGGATAACGTAGTGTGTGATTCGCAAGTTGTCAGAGATTACTTTGCAAGGAAGTTTGACTACAATATGGCCTATATTCCCTATGGGGCCAAGCTTCTTGAGGAAACGGATGATTCATATCTGAGATTTGGCTTGCGAAGGAAAAAGTACCTGCTGTATGTCGGCAGATTAGTACCAGAAAAGGGCGTTCATAACTTGATCAAAGTTTACAAAAGACTCAATACGGCCTACCCGTTGGTCATCGTAGGCGATGCTCCTTATAACAAGGAATATGTGAATTCTCTTAAAAAGTCAGCTACTCCTCATATTATGTTTCTGGGCTATCAATATGGGCGGGTCTATGACAGTTTGCTCAAAAACAGTTTGATTTATGTATCTGCTTCTATGGTTGAAGGTACCTCTCCATCATTATTGGCAGCAATGGGATCGAAAGTTTGTTGTTTAGTAAACGGTATCCCAGAGAATCTGGTGACAATAGCCAATAGCGCTTTAGCATATAGGGAAAATGATTTTGACGACTTAGAAGAAAAGCTTCGATGGCTTTTGAATAATGTCGATATCATTGCTCTCTATTCGGAAAGGGGTTATCAAAGAGCCAAGGAGAGATACAGGTGGGATGATGTAGCCGCCAAATATTTGAAGATTTACAAGAACCATAAGGCTTAAAATAGCATACATCTGAAACCCTATGTACGGCAATTATTGGTTATGAGTTATCCTTGTCTTCGGTTATTGGCTGCATACGAACGCAATAATTTGTCAGCTCCATGATTCTTCGCTATAGTGTATTTTCGTGGTTATTGGGTATTTCAACATCAGAACTATCATGACATTAGCTGTGTATGAAAGACCTGAGACTATGGCTGGGTCAACCTGGAATTAGCGTAAGTGATTTCCAGCGGAGTTTTAAATGATAGAATCCTTACTCTCCTTGATGTTGGCGTTATTCTTAGTTTGGATTTCGATGCCGTTCGCACGCTGGATAGGCAGCAGGCTTGAAATCGTAGACTACCCTAATCCTCGGAAGATGCACCAACAGGCAATACCTTGTAGTGGTGGTGTCGCCATCTATCTCGCATTTTTTATCTCGCTCTTTCTGGTTCTCTCTATTGCTCCACATCTTTACCAGGAGATAGGCTCAAAGGTAATAATGCTGTCTTCTCTCGGAGCTCTCTTGCTCCTACTTGGGATTTACGATGACAAAAGAAATATTGGTGCCCAATGGAAGCTCCTAGGACAGATAGCAATTTGCCTCGTGGCCATTGGCATGGGATTCAGGATTGATATACTTAGTAATCCCTTTGGAGGAGCATTTCACCTTGGTTGGCTCACTATTCCCATCAGCTTATTCTGGTTTTTGGGATTTATCAATGCGATGAACCTCATCGATGGCCTGGATGGCTTAGCCACTGGCATCATTGCTATAACTAGCCTTATTTTGCTCCCCATTGCACTGGTCTCTGGGAGCGTGGATTTTTCTATCCTGATAGCTGCTCTAGCTGGAGTTACGCTTTCCTTTCTCCGAATTAACCTATCACAGAAAGGAAAGGTTTTTTTGGGCGATAATGGCAGCATGCTCTTGGGTTTTCTTCTCGCCAGTTTAGCCATCATCGGATCCCGTAAGGGCCTAGTGTTCAATGTACTTATAATTACATTTCTTTGCCTGGGTGTCCCGGTCTATGACACTGCTACGGCTATCACCCGCCGCCTAAGAAGAGGGCTCAACATTTTCTCCCCAGATAAGGAGCACATCCATCATCGGCTTCTAAGCTATGGCTTTAACAAAAGAAAAGCTGTGCTGGTACTGTTTGCAATGACATTGGTCTTGGGACTTATCGGCATTGTCCTCACTTTTTCCCGTAATAGTGGTGCAACGGCCATAATTATTGCTTCGGGATCGATAATTGCCTTTATAAAGAGAAAATGGTGGATTGATCTGCTAAAGCGTATAATGCGTTAGAGGGTAAAAAGTTAATAGATTAAGGTAGGCACAATTGTTACGTTAACGATTGCGGGCATAAAAGCATAGGAAGATCTTAACGCCGGATTGATGTGCTTGGCTCGGAGTAGGTGATCTTCAATGTAGCTGGACGCCCAGCAATATTCATAAACGACGTTCTTGAGGCAGTGAACTTTTCTCCGATCAAATAAAATCACTGAGGCGATGCCGGAAGAAAAGCCACGGTTCCCCCTGGATAAAAGCGAGGTCAGTAGCAGTGTTGAACGAGTTAGCCAGAGGGATTACGGAGATAAATCAACCAAAAATAGAGCGGATGTTATTTGCCGCTTTAGTAGGAATATTTTTCGGAATATTTGTGCTGATAATATTCAAGCTCCCTGTCAAATTCACATATTACCTCATTGGTGGACCTATTATCCTGTTCATCGCTATCTTGACGGGCAGGTTCAAACGTTTCTTTCAGGGCCTGTTGATTTTCATCCTCCCTATCCACTCCGCCACCCATTTCTTCCGACGCTATTATGAGTATGGCGTAGGAGGCTTAGCTTTTGGTGATCTGGACATCATTCTGATAGTCTTGTACCTGATTTGGATATATGAACTGCTTATCAAGAAGAGCGGAAGTTTCCACTTCTTCCCCAAAATCACCATCCCCGCATTGAGCCTGGTGGGCATCAGTGCTTTAAGCATGATCCCGGCCCAGGATCCTTACCTGGCCCTTTTCGAAACCATTCATATCTTCAAGGCAATTCTGTTATATTTTTATGTGGCAAACCATTTTAGGAGTAAAAAAGACATTTCCTTCGTTCTCATACTTTTGCTGTCAGGGCTTTTTTTGCAAAGCCTCCTCGCCTTCGCCCAGAGGTTACTGGGACTGAATCTGGGTCTCTATATCTTCGGAGAAAGGGAGCTACGCTCTTATTATTTGACTCATGGCTATTATGCCGACGTAGTGAGGCCGGGGGCAACCCTGGGAACCACAGGCAAATTGGCCAAGTACGTGGTGTCGCTTATGCCCCTATCCATAACCCTACTTTTTACTAACATCAGGCCAAGGTACAAACTGGCCAATAGTTTGGTCTTCACCTGCGCCTTGATTGTGTTGGTGTTGACCATGAGCCGCGCTGGCTGGATTGGCTTTTTGGGAGCCATGGTCTTGCTTTTTCTTCTCATTTTTCGAGTTAAACTCGTCAGTCTGCGGACTCTTATGACCATAGGCTTGGTAGCCATCATTTTAATAGGTGTCGGTATGAGCTTTTTCGCTTTAATAGAGTCCCGGCTCGCCAGTGAGCCACCAGGCGAACCGATTGAAGAACGGATGGTCCAAAATCAGAGGGCCATCAGGATAATCAAAGCCCATCCTTTGCTGGGCGTGGGGGCCAGAAATCACGGGAAAGTCCAGCATCTTTTCATCTCCTTAAAACGTATTCCTCTCTTTCAATTGCACAATACCTATCTGATTGCGGCCGTCGAGACGGGCATTCTGGGATTACTGATCCTCCTCTGGTTACTGAGCTCCATTTTCTTGCAGGGTCTGAGAAACCTCAAAACCAATCATATATTTTTCGTTTGTCTCAACATCGGCATCTTGGCTGGGCTGTTCGCCAGGTGGATTGTCTGGTTGCCATCTCCTTGTTGGCTGGGGAGTGGTGAAACCATTTTTTGGCTATTATCTGGTCTGGTGATGGCCAGCGCAAAGATATCTGAGGAAGAACGAATGCTCCAGATCGAAGGTGAGAAAACACACCGATAGGAGTGAAAGCCAGGGAGCTGTGGAATCTGTGATGTATAAATTTAGATACTTGTCTAAGAGGCAGCTGGGTTTTCCGAGTTGGAGGAAAGGATATAGAAGTGCTGTGAAGGCCTTCGATAGTTTTACTTGGTTCCCATTGAACGTTGGTACATCGAAGAGGATATACCAGTGAAATTGTCCACGGTCGGCAGACTGGCCAGAAACTCCGTCGCCATAACGAGCGCTTTAATGATAAAGAGAGCGGCCAACTTTGTGATCTTAATTCTCATCGCTCGTCACCTAGGCGTTTTGGTCTTCGGTCAGTTTTCCCTGGTCTACACTCTTTTCATCATCTTCCAGGTGCCTGCCATGTTTGGCCTGGGCGGTATCATCGTTCGAGAAGTGGCCAAGAACAAGCCGCATTTCGACAGATACCTGGTCAACAGTAACCTCATCGTTCTGATGGCGTCTCTGGCCTCTGTGGGTATCTGGGCACTGCTGGTTCACCTGTTAGGCTATTCCTCCCATGTGATCAAAGCCAGTTATATTTTGGGATTAGCTCTAATTCCCTTTACCATGAGCCAGGTTTGCGAGGCCATATTTCAAGCCTTCGAGCGCATGCAGTTCATCACCTATGCCTTCGCTTTAACGAGTCTGGCCAAGGTTGGGTTGATCTGGCTGCTGTTGCGACGGGGTTACGGTCTGATAGAAATCGTCGCATTACTGGCCATCATCCAATTGGCCTTGTTAGTGATAGAGTGGTATTTCATCTATCGCTATTTTCCCAGACCCTCCTGGGTCATCGACCTGAGTTTTTGTCGAAAGTTACTCAAAGTCGCCCCTACATTTTTGGGCATCAGCGTTTTCAACGTCATCTTTTTGAGGCTGAACGTCATCGTCTTGTCCAAGTTGCAGGGAGAAGTTGAGGTAGGATTGTACAACGCAGTTTTTCAATTGAGCTATATCTTTATGCTCATCTCCGTAAGTCTCAAACAGGCGGTCTATCCTGTCTTGTCCAGGACATACCGGACGAACTTGGCCATATTCAAACAATATGCCCAGCGCGCCATCGAGTTTCTCATCTCCTTGGCCCTTCCATTGGCCTTGGGCTTTTTTTTCCTGGCCGACCGCATCCTGCTGGTGTATAGGCCGGAATTCGTGACGGCGGCCCCGGTGATGCGTGTGCTGGGATGGATCTTAGTTCCCATGTGTTTCAGCAGAATTCTCGGGCCCGTCTTGCTGGCCAGCAATTTGCAAAGGAAACAACTGGTCATCACCGTGGTTGAGGTGGCCTATATTTTTCCTCTCAGCGTTATATTTATTCAGAGATTAGGGCTTATGGGTGCAGGTGTGGCGGCGGTGGCCGGCCACGTCGTCTCCGCCGTCCTCTATTACACAGTTGTCTCCAGAAATGTCTTTCCGGTATCCCTCCCTGGAGTGATCTGGAAGCCCATTGTATCCAGCCTGTTTCTGGCCGTCTTTTTGGCCCTTCTAGGGAACAGTTACGGACTGCTGGTCATTATCCCCTCAGCCGTCGTTCTATACAGCGTTGTGCTGATCAGCTTGAACTTACTCTTTGGGGGTCCCCTTAGGTCGCTTAAAACTTGGTTTCTGAGAGGGAAGTCGAGACTGGATGTTTTAGGGAACCTGATATAATTATATCGTATTTGCCGAAATGAAAGGTTCTTAAAAAAGCTTACCAGCTCAAACATCGAAGGACTCTCCGTCGAAGGAGGTGCTCACTAGCTATACGTTTGAAGCCGATATGACTCCCTGTTTCTAAGATCTGCCACTTGTCTCTAAAAGAAGCCATTCGGCTGTAGGGGGAACTCGGTAGAGATCTGCCCGACCTATACAGGGGTCTTCAGAGAGCACCCCAAAAAGGTGAATTCATGATGGCCAATCCCAACGAGAGGTGGCCGTGGAGGATCCCAGCCTCATGGGCATCGCGCCCACCGTTATGGATTTGTTGAGAGTGCATCTTGCTGGTTATTTTCACGGGGCGAGCTTACTCAGATGAAAGTTCTGATGGTCAGCAAGTTTTACTGCAAGCGGGGCACATCGATTCATCGGAAAGGTGTTCAAGTTGTTCTCAGAACATACTAGCTTGCTGGTCTTATCGGCCCATGGTTTTCAAACGCCTCGGGGGGGAGGTGCCTTTCAGTTCAACGTTGGCGCTCTCCGGTGGTTGTTGAGTCTTAGTACAACGACCAGAGAGGTTTCTTAAGAAGCAAAGGATTTGGAGGAACGCCTCGAGATGTTGGGCTACCTGTAATTCCTTGATATGCATGAGGAGGATGTATGCAAGTTTTGGTAACAGGTGCTAAGGGCATGCTTGGTGGCGATCTGTGTCCGGTTTTTGCGAAGAAACACCAGGTTGTGGCCACGGACTTGCAGGAGCTGGACGTCAGAGACCCCAGGGCCGTTTTTGCCATCATCGAGGAGAACAAACCGGATTTGGTCCTGCACCTGGCTGCCTTGACCAATGTAGATGGTTGCCAGGAGATGAAGGACGAAGCCTATTTGACCAATGCTATTGGTGCCAAGAATGTAGCCCTGGCCTGCGCACGTTACGCCGCCTGTATGGTTTATCTCAGCACGGGTTCTGTATTTGACGGGGCCAAGAACGAACCCTATACCGAGTTCGACACACCTCATCCCAGCAGTGAATACAGCAAGGCAAAATACCAAGGTGAGCTGTTTGTCAGGGATTCGCTCAGGGAGTATTATATAGTCAGGGCCGGATGGATGTTCGGCGGCGGTGTGCGAGACAAGAAATTCGTCGGCAAAATCGTGAGCCTGGCCAAGCAGGGGCGAAAGTTGCAGGTAGTCGATGACAAATTCGGTTCACCCACGTACACGAACGATCTGGCCCAGGGCATCTTGAAGTTGGTCGAAACAGGATGGTATGGCACCTATCACATGGCCAATCTGGGGTGTTGCAGCCGATTCGAATACGCTCAAAAGGTTTTAAATTTGGTCGATAGGTCTAACTGCTCCGTGGAGCCAGTGAGCTCCGAAGCCTTTCCGCTTCCAGCGCATAGGCCGAGAATGGAGGCCATTCGCAATTATATGTTGCAGCTGCTGGGATTGAACTGGATGAGACCCTGGGAGGAGGCATTGAGCGATTACATCAAGAACCGTCTCCTCGCAAACCGTTGATGAACAGGGAGGCGGAATGAAAGTATTGGTTACGGGGGGAGCTGGTTTTATAGGCTCCAACATCGCAGATCGACTTATCGTTGAGGGACATGAGGTGGTTATCGTGGACGATCTTTCCACCGGCTTCAGGGAAAACGTCCATCCTAAGGCTACCTTTTATCGGTTGGACATTCGAGATCCGGGCTTGGCAGAGATGTGCGCAAGTCCGTTGAAGATCCAATGTTCGATGCCCAGGTCAACGTCTTGGGTTCCATCAACCTCATCCAGCTGTGTGCTGTATACGGGATCAAGAAGGTAATTTACGCCTCCACGGGCGGTGCCATCTACGGAGAGCCAGAATATCTGCCCGCCGACGAGGACCATCCCATTCGGCCTCTGTCCCAGTATGGAATCACCAAGCACATCGTGGAGCATTACCTCTATCTGTACCGTTATAATTATCACTTGAACTATACCATCCTGCGGTATCCTAACGTCTACGGACCCCGGCAGGATCCCCATGGGGAGGCGGGGGTAGTGGCCATCTTCACCGAAGCACTGTTTCGGGGCAAGCGGCCCACCATCTATGGGGATGGGACTCACACCAGGGACTACGTTTTCGTGGGAGACATCGTTGAGGCCAACCTTCTGGCCATGGAGCGGGGCGACGGTCAGGTCATGAACCTGGGTTGGGGATGGGAAGTCTCCGTGAACGAGATTTTCGGCACACTGAAAAACCACTTGGCCACGGACATCGAACCCCTCTATGTCCCGGAGCGGTTAGGGGAAATACATCGTATCTGTCTGGATAGCACCAAGGCCCAGAAGGAGTTGGGTTGGAAACCGCAGGTGGATTTAGACGAGGGCATCCAGAGGACCGTCGAATACTACAGCAAGCGTCAATCTGAAGCCTGTTGAGGTCTGAAGGACAAACTGGCATAAGGGATTTTAAGATGGAGCTAAGGGGAAAAAAGGCCATGGTGACCGGGGGGGCCGGTTTCATCGGCTCGACGCTGGTCAGGGAGCTGCTGAAAGAGGGCGTGGAGGTGGTGGTATACGACAACTTCGTCAGCGGGGACAGATCCAACCTGAAGGATGTAGAGAATCGGGTGGAGATTTTGGAAGGTGATATCTTAGATCCGAACCTGAATGACATTATGCGCCAGAATGGAATTGACTGCGTGTTCAATTTGGCCGCCGAGCCTTACATCCCGCATTGTTACGACCGACCTCGCAAGTTCTTTGAGGTAAACGCCACTGGGGCTTTAAACGTGATGTTGGCCTGCAAAGATGCCGGGGTTCAGAGGGTTCTCCAGTATTCCTCCTCGGAGGTTTATGGCAGCGCACGATATGTGCCCATGGACGAACACCATCCCCTGAGGCCCTGTTCCACCTACGCCGTGAGCAAGCTGGCCGCCGATAGGCTCTGCTATAGTTTGTACAAGGAGCAAAATCTGCCCATCATTATCCTGCGCCAGTTCAATACTTATGGCCCTCGCGAAACACACCCCTACATCATCCCCGAGCTGATTACGCAGCTGGACAGGGGCAATCGTCTGAAGCTGGGGAACGTGAAAGCCCGAAGAGACTTGACATACGTGGACGACGCTGTCAAAGGGGCCATCGAGCTGATGCAGTGCGATAAGGCCGTGGGTGAAGTGGTCAACCTGGGACAAGGACGGGATTGGTCTGTGGAGGAGCTGGCCCAGATCATCGCTCGACTTATGGAACGACAGCAAGTTGACATCCAGGTTGAAAAGGTCAGACTCCGTCCATTGGACGTGGAGCGCTTGAATTGCAGCTATTTTAAGGCCATGACCCTGTTTAACTGGCGGCCTCAGATATCGCTTGAGGAGGGATTAGGACGGACCATCGACTGGTATCGGCAGAACGGTGGTCGCTGGGTCTGGGAGACCAAGATGGCCACGGAAGAAGAAGTTTGGCATGGTGGGGAGGAAGGCAAATCTCCTGACCATGGAGGCACATCAGGCCCATGAATCTCAGCTCCTCTCTCAGTTCTCGGGCAAAGGAGATCTGCCCACCGGGGGTATCACCATTGTGAGCGCTCTGGTCACTTTTGGGAGAAATCGGATGGCCTATACGGCCCTCAAGAGCCTATCCCGGAGAGGAATTAAGGTCGTGGCGGGAGATAGCTTTTCCCCGTCTATGTGTTTTTACTCTCGATATTGTCATGGCCGATTCGTCTACCCCTCGCCATACCTGTACCCGGAGCGGTTTATTGAAACTCTGGCCCGGAAGGCTCGAGAGTTCGGGTGTCGCGTGCTAATGCCCATGCATGAGGAGGGTTTCATCATCGCTCGCTATCGAGACCGATTGACGCCTGTATTGAAAGTTCCTCTGCCCGACTACGACCAGATTATGACTCTTCATTCTAAGGATCGATTTTATGCTTTGGCCCAGCAGTTGGGAATACCCATCCCCAAAACTTACCATGTTGGCCAGATAGAAGAGCTGGAGGAGATCGCTGACGAGCTCAGCTATCCGGCAGTGGTCAAACCGCGGCGAGCTCACGGAGCCTTTGGACTTCGTTACGTGAACTCCTCTAGGGAGCTAAAGGAGGCCTATGGGGAGCTGACATCTCGATTTGGGTTCCAGCCAGAAGATGCGCCCGTTATCCAGGAGTACGTGGCGGGTGCCAAACACTCGGTATGCATGTTGTATAATCGGGGAAAACTGCGCGCAAAATTCACCTTCAAGTTCTTGCGAGAGTTCCCTATTGAGGGAGGCACAGCGGTGTTGCGAACCAGCGTCAGGAACGACGCGATGGAGCAGATTGCCCATCAAGTTCTGGAGCGCTTGGAATGGCACGGCATCGCCGAGGCTGAGTTTACTCTCACCGAGGACCGGGGGCCGGTTCTCATGGAGATCAATCCGCGGTTTTGGGGCTCGCTGTACCAGGGTGTCGCCTCTGGGGTTGACTTCCCTTATTTGCTGTATCGCATGGCCGTGGATGGGGATGTTGATCCCGTATTAGAATATCCACTGGGCGTCAAGACGCGCTGGCTTTGGGGCGACTGGCGGGCCCTGTGCGACTATCTCAGAAGGCCCATAAGCCAGCATAGGGTCCTTTTGGATTACCTGAAATTTTTTCGGCGTGACACATCCTATGACGATTTTGCGCTGGAAGACCCGCTGCCCTTTGTCGTGGAGATGATTTACCCATTTGTCTGTCTCATCACCAGGGGGACCTTCAATCCCGTGGAGAGGGGCAGCGAGTACGATCGTGGGAATTGAGCTGATGTCAACAGGGGCTTTTCCAGTTTCCAAGAAGGTCAGCATGCGACGGGCAGCCACTCTGGTCGCCTTGGGAGTGGTGACCTTTTTGGCCATCTTAAAGCTGTCTGGTTTCCAGGCGTCCTGGGAGAAGTTTCGGACTCTGGACCCACGGTTCATTGTGGCTGCTTTTGCATTATATTACTCTTCCTTTGCGGTGCGCACGCTGCGTTGGAAGCTTCTCTTGGGGGCTTTGGATCAAAAGCTATCCTCCGTCACGCTTTTTTCCTATTTGTTGGTCGGCTGGTTCATCAGCGCTGTTGTGCCCGCCAGGGCTGGCGATGTCGCCCGGGCATATCTGCTGAGAAGCGATCGGAAGATCTCCCTTCGAGTCGGATTGGGCAGCATTTTCGTGGAGCGTGGCCTGGATGGGTTTGTTATCCTGAGTTGTTCCCTCGTGTTCAGCTTTTTCATCCTCAGCTTTGGGCTACCCAGGTGGATCTTGAGCCTGTATCAAGTGACCTTCTCCTGTTTTCTCCTGTTGTTGATGTTCCTGTATTTCGTGCCCAAAACGGAGAAAAGGCTACGGGGTGTATTTGCCTCGGCAAGGTATCAAAGGTTTATCTTTTTCATATTTCGGTTGATGGACAATGTGCGACTCATCGCCAGAAACCGGGGGCGGATACTCCTGGCGTTTTTCCTCACGCTGATCATATGGTTCTGTGACGCTTTGGTCACGTATCTGGTGCTTATGGCCCTGGACTATCCCCTGCCATGGCCCTGGGTGGCTTTCGTTTCTTTCACGGTCAACTTAGTGGCCACTATTCCCATCACGCCAGGCGCTGTGGGACAGATCGATGCCGTTCAGTTCTCCCTGTTCTCCCTCATCGGGTTAGCCAGGGCATTCAGAGGTGTCACCATTCTCACCAGTCGTTTGATATGTTACTGGTCCTTGCTGTTAGTGAGCGGACTAGTCACGTATGGAACCGGTCTGACCCGTTTGGTTCGGATGATGTCCCGGAAAAAGGGACTGCTGGCACCCTCCATCGAGTCTGTCTCCAGGGGAGAGAACCTTGTTCCCGAGGTCTCCGATTGCCCCAGAAACTAACGGAGGACAAACCGTGACCGAAACGGGGGTTTCGACCAAGAGCAAAGTGGGTCAAGCTTCTTCTGAACCAATGCAGATGGAGAAGTCCTTGCTACAACGGCTCAAGAATGCGTCTCCGCAAATCTGCACTATCCTATCCCGGAGCAGGAGTCTCGAGGAAGCCCGCCGTCGCCTCTATCAATTCCTGGACAGCCAGCAGAGAGCTTTGGAGATGGGATTCAAAGAGACCCAGTACCTGGAGCGAGCGAACATACGGGAGTGCTTGGCCGTGTTCAGGAATATTCTGGCCAAACGGAATGAAAAGGTCACCGGTGTGAGTTCTCTCTATTATCTGTATCACCTAATTAGGGGTGATGATGTGGAGGTTTTGCAGTCGGTGACCGAGGATTTCGTGGAGGATCTGATCCACCTTTTCCGGGGAATAAGTGGCCAATCCGGCATCTACGACCATATGAGGCGTCCGACTTACTTGGACATGAGAGGGAGGAGAGCCGCTCAGGCGAGGTCCCGACTTCTAGATGGCATGTACCGTTCTATGGACAGGTTCATGGCACGCTATCCATCGGGTCTGAACCCCAAGGTAGTTAGGAGACGCCAGCGAAACAGACAACGGATCCTGCGCTATTTTAGTAGCCGGAGGAAGGATTGGGATGATTGGCATTGGCATCTACAACAGGTCATTCGAGATGAGCGAACCCTGAACTGCCTGGTGGAACTGACCGAGGAAGAGGGCCGGCAGATTGCACGTGCCCGAGCCAACGGCCTCCCTTTTGGCATTACGCCATTTTACTTATCTCTGCTAGACAGGACTGACAGCCACCGAAACGATCGCGCCATCAGGGCTCAGGTTATTCCCCCGGAAAGCTATGTAAGTTGGATGATCCAGCATAAAAAGGATCGAGAACTCTCCGCGGACTATATGGGCGAGCATGACACCTCTCCCATGGATTTGATCACCAGACGCTATCCGCAGATTGTGGCTTTTAAGCCTTATAACTCTTGTCCGCAGATCTGCGTTTACTGCCAGAGAAATTGGGAGATTCATCAGGTGCTGGGCCCTCGGGCCTTGGCTTCCCAAAAGGCGATAAGGGCGGCGCTCACCTGGATCAGGAACCATCCGGCCATTAGAGAGGTGCTGGTCACCGGTGGAGATCCCCTGGTGATGAGCGACAATAAGCTCGACGCTCTTTTGAGAAACCTCAGCGAGATTGACCATGTAGAGCGGATTCGGCTAGGAACGCGGCTTCTGGTTACCATCCCTCAGAGGTTCACAGCCTCTCTGGTGAGCCTGCTGGGCAAGTACCACGTGCCAGCTAAAAGGGAGATCGTCGTAGTTACCCACGTGGAGCACCTCTACGAGGTGACTCCAGAGATGGTCATGGCTGTGGCCAGAATTCGTCGCAGGGGCATCCCGGTGTACAATCAGCTGGTCTTTACCACATACAACAGTAGGAGGTTTGAAAGCGCAGCTCTTCGACGACAATTGCGGGTTATAGGCATCGAACCTTACTACACCTTTGTCGCCAAAGGAAAAGAGGAGACGGAGTCCTACCGGGCTCCCATTGCTCGGCTGCTTCAGGAAAAAAGGGAGGAAGTTCGGCTGTTCTCGGGAATGGTCCGCTCTGATGCCGCCGTCTTCAACGTTCCCCGGTTGGGAAAAAGCTACCTTATCGCTTGGCAGGATCACGACGTGATCATGTTGACCCCAGATGGTCGGCGAATCTACGAATTTTTTCCCTGGGAGCGGAACATCTCTCCAGTGGATAGCTTCATCCACGTAGATGTCCCCATCCTGAGCTATCTGAGACGCCTTGAGGAGATGGGTGAGAACTTGGATGATTACAGGACCATCTGGTATTACTTTTAAGGAACCCGAAAGAGATGGGGGTAAAGAAGCACATCGGTGGCCATGAGGAAGGCGTGATCCCGCAGATTGAGCCCTGGATTGGTGAAGAAGAGCTCCGCCAGCTCGCTGAGGTGGTGGAGTCCACCTGGCTCATCGAGGGGGAGAAAACTCATCTGTTCGAGATGAAGTTTGCTGAGCTGGTTGGGTGTCGTCACGCCGTTGCTGTGAACAACGCCACCGCCGGGCTCTACTGCTGTCTCAAAGCCCTTGGGGTGGGAGCAGGCCATGAGGTGATAATACCAGACCTGACTTTCATCGCCACAGCCAATTCGGTGATATGGGCCGGTGCGACGCCGGTACTGGCAGACATCGACGAGAACACCTTCAATATAGACCCAGCCAGCGTCGAGGAGAAGATCTCCTCCAGGACTCGCGCTCTCATGCCAGTGCATCTTTACGGTCAATCGGCAGACATGGAGGCCATCTTAGCCATTGCCAGACGGCATGGTCTCGTCGTCGTCGAGGATGCCGCCCAAGGAGTGGGGGCTAAATTCCAGGATCGACATGTGGGAGGTTTGGGCGCTGTGGGCTGTTTTTCCTTTTACGGGAATAAGACCATCACCACCGGCCAGGGGGGAATGATCACCACCGATGATGAGCAGATCCAGCGAAGGTGCTTAATTCTGAAAAACCATGGGCGCACGGAGAAGGGAACTTTTATCCATCATCACATCGGGTACAATTTTTGCTTCACCGACCTCCAGGCAGCTCTTGGCCTGGCCCAGTTAACCAGACTGGATCACATTTTGGAAAGAAAGCGAAACAGCATTGAGCTGTATAGGGCATGCTTATCCGAATTGGAAACTGTCCGCTTTCCCGCTGGCGACCCCCGTTGTGATGCCGTGCCGTGGTTCACCAACATCTTGGTGGACGATCCCGGGGCCTTGGGTGCGCACTTGAGCAAAGCGGGTGTTGGCACTAGGCGTTTTTTTCATCCCCTTCATCGTCAGCCATGTTATCGGGGGAGGTGGTCGGAGGAGTTTCCCACCACCGATCGCGTTTACGGGCAAGGTCTCTCTCTGCCCTCATCTGCGACCCTAACGGAAGATCAAATTGTCTTCGTCTGCCAGGAGATCAAGAATTTTTTAGGATTTAAGAAACTATGAATGTTGCGGTAATTCTACCCACATACAATGAGAGGGAGAACATCGTCCCTCTGATCCAGAGTCTCTCTCGCATCATGGCCGATTCCGGCATCGACTACCAGATCGTGGTGGTGGACGATGACAGCCCAGACGGAACAGCGGATGTCGTCAGGCAGAACTGCTCAACTATGAGTCAGGTCAAGCTCGTCTTGCGCAATGGCCAAAGGGGTCTGGCCACCGCGATAAAGGCAGGTATTAAAGCATCTTACGCGGATGTTGTGGTTCTGATGGATGCCGATTTCAGCCATAATCCTGAAGACCTGCCGGCGCTGCTCCTGAAGGTGGGGGAATACGACTTGGTCAGTGGCTCTCGCTACTTGCACCTGGGGGGTTTTCAGGGGAACGCCCGGGCCCGCATATTCAGCCTGGCCATCAATTGGTTTCTCAAGATTACCTTGGGACTGAAGACAACCGATAATACCAATGGATTCCTGGCCGTTAAACGATCTCTGTTGAATCGATGGGATCTGAATCGGATTTTTTATGGGTATGGGGATTTTCATTTCCGCCTCATGTACAATGCCATTCGCGACTCCGCGGCCGTTGGCGAGATACCCGTGGTGTATCGACCTCGAGAAAAGGGGCAGGCTAAAACTCGATTTATGCGGGATGGGTGGGGATACGTGGCCTCGGCGTTGAAGATCCTTCTGGGAATTGAACAGATGCAACAGAGAGTCCCCGAGGTGAAAAATACTCATGAATGAAGCCATCCCCAAAAAGCGTGTGAGCATCTATCTGTTGCTCATCTTGGTGCTGGGCACCGTTCTCAGGCTCGTGAGGCTGGGTGGCCAGAGTTTCTCTTATGACGAAGTTTATAGTGTCTGCCTCTCGGCCAGGGACCTGGGGGTAGTAGCCATCCGCTTTTGCCAAACGCCTGTTCTGTATCACATCCTGCTTCATTTTTGGCTTTACTTGGGTCGCAGCGATGTGATGATCAGATTGCTACCAGCTCTTTTCGGGATAGCCACCCTAGGGATTGCCTATCTGCTGGGGAGAAGCCTTTGGGATACCAAACACGGTCTTGTGTGCGCTTTTTTATTGGCCATCTCCCCATTTCACATCTGGTATTCCCAGGATGCCAGGATGTACAGTCTGCTCATCTTGCTGAGCGCAGCATCGGCGCTATATTTCGTCAAGTTCCTTCAAGAGCAGAGGGGTCGCCCAGGCGTATGGTGGGCTGTAACTATGGGATTGGCCATATACACACATTATTATGCCATCTTCGTCCTATTGTGCCAAGTGGCATTCTTCTTTATATTCCTGAAGACGTACCGCCCTGTCATACGTCGATTTGGCTATTCCCTGGGAATTGTAGCAATTATGGTCCTGCCCATCGTTTATCTTCTCCTCGGGGGTGGGCGGTATGTGGTCTTCTTGACCCAAGGAGCTGGCGGAAATCCTCTTCAAGTTTTCTCAGTTCCCTATACTTTTTTTGCATTTAGCCTGGGATTTAGCTATGGCCCTTCTGTAGCGGAGCTGCACTGGTCGGCCTCCCTGAGCACCCTTCGACCTTACCTAAGTCAGATTCTGCCAGTAGCCCTTTTATTCGCAGCCATCTTTGCTCTGGGTCTGCGATCTCTGTGGCGGGATCGGGAGCGGCTGGTTTTCATTCTGCTTTATCTGATAACCCCCATCGTGGGCGGGTGTCTGGTATCTCTGGTGTGGCCACAGATCTCCTATAATGTACGTTATGCCTCAGTGGCCTTGCCAGCCTATGGACTCATCCTGACCCGAGGCCTTCTGGCCCCACGAAGGGGGATCATCCGGTGGGGGCTCATGGGAGTCGTCGTCGTTGTCACTTTATATTCTGTCCACGGCCATTACTTCCAAGATAGACACGCCAAAGCGCGCTATCGGTGGGCTGCGCAATATATAAGCGCACATTCTGAAGATGGAGATGTAATCTTGGCCGCACCCCTGAAGCCGTTCACATACTACTACCAGGGTCCACTCACCGTCCACACAGCTTTTTGGTCACCTAGCTTCCATGAGAAGATGATCGCGGCGCGCGTTCAAGGTCACCAGCGGGCGTGGTTGGTCCTGGGCAGGCCATGGCTGATGGATCCGGAGGGAAAGTTGAAAGACTATATGAAGAGAACTTTCCCCACGGTGATAGAGACCAGCTTCACGAACCTTTACGGTGGATTATATGATATGACATCAACCCAGGGGGATTAGGAACTCCTGTTTTCAAAGGAGAACTGAGTCATGAACCTATATTCGACAGACAGGTCCATCGCCGCCAAGTTTTTTCTCCTAGGGTGCTTTTTTTGTATCCTGGCCATATCCTGCGGTAAAAAATCGCCCACTGATTCTGACTCAAATCAGTGGTCGGCGGTTAATTCTGGTCTGGAGAATCTTTTTGTGCGATTTTTAGCTGTTCATCCCAGCAATTCCGACATTATTTTCAGTGGTACTTGGGGTGGTCTTTATAAAAGCACCGACGGTGCCCAAACTTGGACGCGATTGGACAGTGGGTGGACTTATTCCCAGATATCCGCCATCGCTTTCGATGCGCTGCATCCGGAAACAATGTATGTGGGCACTTACGGGTCTGGAGTTTTTAAAAGCGAGGATGGAGGCGAGAGTTGGGAGGGGAAAAAGGTGGGTCTCGTGGATCCCACTATTTACAGCATAGCCACCGACCCTACTCATTCGGACACCCTCTTCATTGGGTGTGATGGTGGTATCAACAGGAGTTATAATGGCGCCGACACTTTGTTTTATATCTTCTATTACAATCGTGCCTCTTTGGCTGTTCATCCCCAGAATTCCCAGATTGTCTACGCTGGAGGGAAATTCGATAACTTTTACAAAAGTGAAGATGGCGGCGATAGTTGGTCCGTCGGCAACAATGGGATTAACCTAAATGGCCCCTCGGCGAGAATTCAATGGGTTCTGATCAATCCCATCGACCCGAATATTTTATATGTCGGTTCAAACGTCATGGGCGTTTACAAGAGTACCAATGCGGCCGGGCTGTGGACCAATGTCGTCAAAGGATTTGGAGGAACCAGGGATGTGAGGGTGATCGGCATGAGTCCCTCTAACACCGACTGCTTATACGCCGCTACCAACAATGGAGTTTATCGAAGCACTGATGCAGGCCAGAACTGGGCGCAGTGGAACGAGGGGCTCACCGAAGTAGATGTCAAAGCCCTGGCGGTGGCTCCCTTTACTCCTCATGTCGTCTACGCCGGCACCTGGGGAGAGGGGGTGTTCAAAAGAAGCTCCCAATAGCCGGGTGGGATAGTTGAAGAGGAGAATATATGCTCGATTCGACCTATACCTGTTTTTAGAAATCATACATAGAAGGGAGATGGGATATTGTTGATTAAACCTCATGGTGGAAAACTGGTCAATCGAATATTGAGCCCAGAGAAAGGAGCAGACATCCTGACTGAGATTCCTGGAATGTTTCAGTTGACCGTGTCTGCTGAGACCGTCTCTGAGGTCCAGAATCTCGCTCGGGGTGTCTTCAGTCCTCTGGAAGGATTCATGGGCAGCGCCGATGTGGAATCTGTGGTCAAGGAGGGGCGTTTGGCCAAAGGGCTGGCCTGGACGATTCCCATTCTGTTGGCCGTGGAGGAATCTCAGGCCAGGTTCTTGAAGGAAGGACAAACCCTCACCCTTATGGATGAGGCCGGAATTCCTCTGGCCCTATTACATTTAGAGGAGAAATATCGATTTGACAAATTGAAAATCGCCAGGGGCGTTTTCGGAACCGACGATGAAAAACATCCTGGAGTGAAAAAATTCCTCGGCCTTCACGATGTCTTCTTGAGCGGTGCTGTGGATTTACTGGAGGACATCAGGATACCATATAAGCGCTATAATCTCTCTCCCAAGGAGACTCGCTATCTATTTCGGAAAAGGAGATGGGATACGGTGGTAGCCTTTCAGACGCGAAATCCGCCCCACCGAGCCCACGAATATATTCAGAAGTGTGCTTTGGAAATCTGTGACGGTTTGTTCATCAATCCAGTTATCGGGAGAAAAAAAAGCGGCGACTTTACCGATGAGCTGATCCTAAAGGCCTATCAGACTCTCATCGACGACTTCTATCCTCAGAACAGGGTGGTGATGAGCATTCTGCCATGGCAGATGCGCTACGCGGGGCCCAAAGAGGCCATTTTCCACGCCATAGTCAGAAAGAACTTCGGCTGTACCCATCACATCATCGGACGGGATCACGCTGGCGTTGGCGATTATTACGATACCTATGCCGCACACAGGATTTTCGCCGATTTTCCCGATCTAGGAATTCAACCTCTCTTCTTCGAGCACTCTTTTTACTGTCAAGCCTGTGAGAACATGGCCACAGCTAAGACCTGTCCCCACCAGAAAGACTCGTGGCTAACTCCCAGCGGGACCAAAATACGGGGGATCATCACCGAGGGCGCTGAGGTGGCCTCGGAGATTATGAGACCGGAAATAGTGGAAGTTTTGGCTAGCGCAGATGATCCCTTTGTTGAATAGAGGCAGAGAAAGTCGAAAAAGCAAGTTCTCTCACCGCATTCAGGGGAATCAAAGCAACTGCTGTGCCTAAAAATGTTACCTTGAACCATAAGTGGAAACGCAGTGATACCTCATGAAGATTCTTTATGTTGTTGGGAATCCAGGGCTAAGAATAGATAATTCTGTTTATACAGGATCGACATCTCATATAGTCAATTTAATAGAGGCATATCGTAAACTTGGACATATGGTCGTCCCCATAATTGCTGGGCAAGGCACAAGAGAAAGCCAAGCCAAATTGTCTTTCTCAAACCAGAAGTACATTTTACCCCTATCTATTGCTTCGATGGTGAGAGATGGGTACAAAATATACTATAACTACAATTTCTTAAGCTCTTATAAGTCTTTTTTTAAGAGGGAGATCCCCGACTTTATTTATGAAAGGTATTCCTATTTTTTTTGGGCAAGTTCAACAATAGCGCGAGATCTCAAAATACCCCACATTCTGGAAATCAATGCCCCCATAGAGGCAAGAAGTCGGTTTGGTCCAGCTCACTTTTCATTCTTGGCCTCATTGATTCAAAGAAAAGTTGAAAAATGTACGAATGCCATAATCACTATATCTGGGGTTATGAGGGATTATCTTGTCAAAAGAGGGGTTCCTTCAAGGAAGATACATGTCTTGCCAAATGGTGTAGATACTGAATTGTTTGATTCTAGCAGTGCCTTCCAAGACATTCGGAATAAATATAGTCTGCGAGGTAAAATAGTCATTGGGTTTGTGGGAAGTATGCACAAACATCATGGCGTAGAGCTTCTCATAAGATTGGCCCAGGATTTGATCAGAGAGAGGAAGGAACTACATTTTCTTGTAGTTGGTCGCTTTAGGGATAGGAGGCAGTTTGAAGAGAATTTAAAAGGCAGAGGCGTAAGCGAACATTTTACGCTCACCGGTGGGATTCCCTTTGAGGCGGTGCCCGCTCATATTGCAGCAATGGATATTTGTGTGATGCCCAACTCCAATTGGAATGGTTCGCCAATTAAGATTTTTGAGTACGGGGCCATGGGGAAACCGGTGATTGCCCCGCGTACAGCACCCGTTCAAGAAGTCATAGAGGATGGCAAAAATGGGATTTTGATAAATCCTGGTGATGCAGAGGACTTGAAAGAGAAAATCCTCATTCTGGTTAATGATTCCAAGCTTCGGAAGGAGCTTGGATCTAAGATTATGGAGCATATAAGAAAGCACCATACTTGGAAAAGAAACGCTGAAAGAGTTATCGATATTTATCGAGCTATTGTATAAAAAGGTCATCTATGGAGGACATGTGAAGAGCAAAGTGATGGTTATTGGTTTAGATGGAGCCACATTCAAAATATTGGACCCAATGATATCCAGGGGCAAAATGCCGAATTTGGCAGAGCTCATTAAAACAGGGACCTTTGGTGAATTAAAATCTGTAATTCCGCCAAATTCCATGGCAGCTTGGGCCTCCTTCATGAGCGGGAAAAAACCCGGGAAACACAGCATTTTTGGATTTAGAATCCCTGACTCTTCCGATTTTTACCGAAAGAGGGTTGTCCATTCGAAAGTAATGAAAAGTGAGACTTTATGGAGAATTTTAAGTCGCAATAGCAAAAAGGTTGGCGTGATAAATGTGCCCCTCACTTACCCACCGCAGCCAGTGAATGGTTTTTTAATCTCGGGCATGCTTACCCCGAGTACAAATAGCACATTCACCTATCCTGAGGAGCTGGGAAAGAAGCTTAAAGAGAAAATCGGAGACTACCCCATAAATCTAGTCTGGAAGTGGTACAAAAATAGAGTGAGCGATCTCATTGAAGACGTGAAAAAAATGACCACAATAAGAAAAGAGGCGACACTTTTTCTTCTCGACCTCTATCAGCCAGATTTTTGTATAGTCGTTTTTACCGGACCAGATAGAGTGCAACATTGCTTGTGGAAGTATATCGATGGTACTCATCCCGAATTCAATGCTGAAGAGTCTAAAAAGTATATGCCATTGATAGATGAATTTTTCATGATGTTGGACAGTGCTATAGGAGAAATCCGAGCCAGGTTGGATGAAGACACCGTGTTGATTCTTATCTCAGATCACGGTTTTCAGTCGGCGCATAAGCAGTTTGATGTCAATGATTGGTTGATGACCCACCACCTGCTTAAGTTCCGCAAGGGGAAAGCCAGAACTCTCGCTTTCTTACGAGCGCTGGACATTCCCTTTATACACAAGCTTAGACGCCAAGTTCTAAGGAATTTATCGGGCCGAAGGAAGATACTCTCTCCTAAAAGCCAAGTTTCCTGGAAAAACACTAAGGCTTATTGTGCTGGGGATCAGCAAGTTGGGATACAGGTAAATTTAAGGGGCAGAGAGCCAGAGGGTATTGTAAGCCAGGGGGAAGAGTATGAGAAATTAAGGAGTTTTATAAAGCAGGCCTTGTTGAACACCCGCGATCCTCAAAACAACCATGCCGTCATTCGGGATGTATTTTACCGTGAGGAATATTTCAATGGTCCCTTTTCTGACCTAGCACCTGATTTGGTTTTTCACACCTACGAAAACTATGCCACGAGTCCATATAAAAAGAGATTATATGAATTGACAGGTTGGGCTTCTGGAGATCACAGTTTGGAGGGTATTTTCATCGCACACGGCAAAATTATACAAAAGGGAAAGCAGTTCTTTGGAGCGGAAATAGTCGATCTCTTTCCAACTATACTTCATATGTTAAAAATAGGCATTCCCATTGATACTGATGGAAAAGTCCTCAAAGGGATTTTTCAGGATTCTTTTAGCCCATAACCAGAATATTCACTTCCTGGCTGGATCATTAGGAAGTTCTCGAGGTTTTCGTAGAAAGACCCTTCATGCCACAGGGAAGAAACAAGAGGTTCGATTTTCTTGTCGCACCGGAGAATCGGTGGGAAAGGTTTACAACGAGGAAAGCTTGTTAAGAAAATAAGAAGCAAGAAATCCTTTTTAGAGTAACTTGTCGCGTGTGCTAGAGTTTTCTGAGCAAAATGAAGGTTTTGTGAATTCTGAGAGGATGAGAGTTACTCTTTTAACTATCTGATGAAAGGAGATGCTTTTTGCCTCACACCGGCAGGAAAGTGCTGGTCATAGGCCTGGATTGCGCTACCCCTCAGCTGATCTTTGACCGCTGGGTTGATGATTTACCTCATTTCAAAGCAATTCTAGAGCAGAGCGTGTATGGGGAACTTGAGAGCACAATACCACCCATTACCGTTCCAGCCTGGACCTCTATGGTGTCTAGCAAAAGTCCTGGAGTGTTGGGTTTCTATGGCTTTCGCAATCGGAAGAACTATTCCTATGATGAGATGTACTTCGCTACCTCTCAAGCGGTCAAGGAGGATCGAGTTTGGGACATACTGTCCCGAGCAGGCAAAAAAAGCGTTCTGGTTGGCGTTCCTCAAACCTATCCACCGAAACCTCTCAATGGTTCTATGATATCCGGATTTCTGGCCCCGGACACAAACTGCCAATATACCTATCCGCAGGAGTTGAAGAGGGAGATCGAAGATGTGGTGGGAGAGTACATCTTGGACGTGAAGAAGTTCAGGACAGAGGACAAGGATGATCTCATCAAGCAGATTTACGATATGACCGAGAACAGGTTTCGGGTTGTGAACCATCTTCTGGTAAACAAGGAATGGGACTTTTTTATGTTCGTGGATATGGGCATCGATCGGATTCATCATGGCCTCTGGAAGTATTTCGATGAGCAGCATAGAAAGTATGAGCCAAACTCACCGTACAAGAGTGTTCTCAAGGAATATTACCAGTATGTTGACAGCCTGGTTGGTCGAATAGTGAGCAAGGTGGACGAGCGGACCGTGATCTTCATCGTCTCCGATCACGGCGCTCAACGTATGGACGGTGGGATTTGCATCAACGAATGGCTCATGAGGGAAGGGTATCTGCGATTGAAAAATCCTCCCAGGGAGGTTTTTCCTCTGAGCCACGATAACATAGACTGGCCTCACACCAAAGCCTGGGGCTCCGGGGGTTATTATGGCCGGCTGTTCCTCAATGTAAAGAACCGGGAGCCCCAGGGAGTTATCGAACCCCAAGACTATGAGAAGTTCCGCGACCATCTCATTACCAAGCTGGAGGCCATCGAGGATGAGAATGGTGAGAACATCAATACCCGTGTCTTCAAGCCTCAGGATATCTATCCTCAGGTGAAGAACGTGGCTCCAGATTTGATCATCTACTTCGGGAACCTATCTTGGCGTTCCGTGGGCAGTGTGGGCTTCGGAGACATCCACACCTTTGAGAACGATACTGGACCGGACGACGCCAATCACTCGCAATACGGCATATTTGTTATGAAGAACTCAGGACTTCCCAGGGGCAAGGTATCTCATCTGCATTTGATGGATCTCGCCCCGACGATACTTCGGATTTTCAATCTACCAGTTCCAGAAGATATGGAGGGAAAATCTATCATCTAAGTTCAAGGAGGATCCTAAAATGCAACCAGGATGTACCGTGTGGTTCACAGGGCTTCCCTGCTCCGGCAAGACGACGGTGGCCGATTTGGTGGCCGAAGAGTTGAAGAGGAGAAATTTGAGGGTCGAGCGTCTGGATGGAGACATCGTCAGACAGAGCCTGACCCGCGATTTGGGTTTTTCCAAAGAGGACCGAGACAAAAACATCGAGCGAGTCACTTTCGTAGCCAAGCTGTTAAGTCGAAATGGGGTAGCTGTGCTGGTTTCTTTTGTCTCTCCATATAGAGAGGCAAGAGACAATGCCAGAAGGGAGACCACCAACTTTGTGGAAGTCTTTGTGGCTGCCCCTGTGGCGGTCTGTGAGCAAAGAGATGTGAAGGGCATGTACAAGAAGGCCAGGGCGGGAGAGATTAAGGACTTCACTGGGGTGGACGATCCTTATGAAGAGCCGCTTCATCCAGAAGTTCTCCTAAAGGTCGATAAGACTGGCCCAGAGGAATGTCGAGATACGGTCATCCGGAAGCTAGAAGAATTGGGTTACGTTCCGGCCCTGTCAACGGTGGCAGACCAGATGGCTTCGCTGGAGGAGGATGAGGTTTATTCCCAGGAAGAGGAAGAGAAGATCCAGAGAAGGCTAGAGGATCTCGGGTATCTCTAAGTCCACAGATTGAATGAGCAGAGGAACACAGGACATGGCTTTTTTTAGAACTAGGCCAAAAAAACGCCGCGTTTTCGTTCTCAGCCTCGACGGTGTCCCTTATAGCTTCCTGGAAGCACAGATGTCCCAAGGACGGCTTCCGCACCTTGCCAAGATGGTGGAAGAAGGCTCATTCACCAGGATGAGATCCGTATTACCCACCATCTCCTCAGTGGCCTGGTCCACCTTCATGACCGGGAAAAATCCGGGAAAGCATGGCATCTTCGGCTTCGTGGATCACCGTCCTAGCTCCTACGAGATGTTCATACCCACCTCTTTGAACATGACCAGCAAGACTCTGTGGGAGATCCTCAGCGAACGAGGAAAGAGGGTCGTGGTCATCAACGTTCCGGTCACATATCCAGTCAGATCCGTAAACGGAATATTGGTGGCTGGCTTTTTGGCCACCAACCTGAAAAAGGCCACATTCCCCAGGGAGATCGCTGGACAGCTGGAACAGATGGGTTACCGAATCGACGTGGATTCTGCCCAGGCCCGGGAATCCTTGGACAAGTTCTTGGAGGACTTGCGCATTACCTTGGAAAGGAGAATTCAGGCCGTGTCCTATTTCATGGACCGCCAGTCCTGGGATTATTTTCAGCTCCATGTTATGGGCACCGATAGAATTAATCACTTCATGTGGGAGCATATGGAGCAGGAACATCCCGAATACAAAACGCCCTTCCTGAATTACTATGAGCAGATCGACGAGATTCTAGGTATGTTCCACAATAGGATGAACGATGATGTTACCTTTATCCTGTTGTCCGACCACGGCTTTTGCACCGTTAAGAAAGAGGTGAATCTCAGTCGATATTTATTGGAGAAGGGATGGCTGAGATTCGGAGAGAATCCACCTGAGAGCCTCCAGGATATTCATCCCAGCTCCAAAGCCTACACGCTCCTTCCCGGGCGCATCTACATCAACATGAAGGGGCGGGAACCCAAGGGAAGTGTAGACCCCTCTGATTATGATCGAGTCAGAGGGGAGGTAGCCGAGGGTCTCCTAGAGCTTCGGAACCCAGATACAGGGGAGAGGGTCATCCGGAAGGTAGCGAGGAGGGAGGAGATTTATCACGGGGATAGTCTGTTCCAGGCGGCAGATCTCATCGCCATTCCCACTGATGGATTTGATCTCAAGGCGGATGTTAAGAAAGCTTTGTTGTTTGAAAAAACGGCCTTAGTGGGTATGCACACTTACGATGATGCTTTTTTGTTGGTGCTGGGTCGGCGCTCTGTACAGGAAGATGTGGAGATTATGGATCTTATGCCCACCATTCTGAGCATGATGGACGTTCGCGTGCCCCAGGATGTAGATGGGCGTGTGGCTGTGTAAAGTGCTCAGGGGAATCCGGGGAAGATGGGCGCACCAGGAAGTCAGTGGAAAATTGGAAGGGCCTTACCTGATCTGCTATAAATTGCCAGAGCCTGCGGAAATGTAGTCCTTTTTCTGCTGTCAGGGTCACTGAACTCTTTCACGCTAGCTGGTCGCTGAGCGCACTTCGTAATCAAGGTCGATAAAGTGGTGACGCTCTTTCCTTTTTATCTTTCGTTGGAGAAATGCAGCTAAAGAGATCAGGTAGGGTGTCATCTCACTGGAAAGGCTGTCAAAGAATTCGATAGACGGCTCCATTTGGAGGATGGCGAGATGAATAGAGACAACCAGGAGGACACGACGACATACGAAGTCGTCGTAAATCAAGAAGAGCAGTATTCTATTTGGCTTGAGCATAAAGGAAATCCGCCTCTTGGCTGGAAAAAGGTTGGTCAAAGTGGGTCTAAAGATGAGTGCCTGGCTTTCATAAAGAAAGTCTGGACGGATATGCGGCCACTCAGTCTCAGAAAGAAAATGGAGGAGATGGCCCAAAAGAGAGAGGAAGGAGATAAGGAAAAAGCCTTGAAAGTAAATGAGGCAGAGAAAAATAAAAAGAAAGACCCGAGGGACGATTTGGGACAATTTCTTTCAGAAGGCGATCATCCAGTGGAAATAGCTCTGCGACCTGAAAAGACTGTTAAACTCTTTAGAGAAGCTATCGATCGAGGATATATCCTTGTTAAGTTCACGGATACAAGGGGGGGGACAGAGCTGGGAGTTAGACTTGATCATGGTACGACCGATTTAAACCAGGCCGATTTCGATAACCAAACTGGGAATGCTCATCTTGTGGGGGGTCTGACGCTTAATTACGTTAAAGTCCAGTGTGTCGCTGACATTGATCTCAATACCCTAACAGGTCAAGGGCATCTTGAGTTTGTAGAGGCATAGTTTGGTAAAATTGTGAGTTACCGACAAAAGAGAGCGGTTTAATTCCTGTATACAAAAAGCAGCTGGCCGCCCTATCTGGTTTCCATCTGATCATCAAAATCGGTCAAGCCGAGAGAGAAAATGCGAATGAAAACAGAGAATATCGAAGATTCATACCGCCTTTCACCCGTACAGCAGGGCATGCTCTTCCATAGCCTAAATACGCGACAGTCCGGCGTATATCATGTGCAGTTTATCTGTGCTTTCCATGAAGACCTAAACGTCTCTGCCTTCAAGAGGGCCTGGCAGCGAGTTGCGGAACGGCACGCCATCTTAAGAACAAGTTTCCGTTGGGAGGGGCTCAAGGAGCCTCTTCAGGACGTACACACGCATGTTACCCTCCCATTCGAAGAACAAGACTGGCGGGATCTTCCTACGGAGGAGCAGAAAAGCCGGCTCTTGTCATATCTCCAGACGGATCGATGTCGTAGTTTCGAACTCACCGAGGCCCCCCTTGTGCGCTTGGCGCTTTTTCGAGTGGGCCAGGCCGACTACCGGTTCATCTGGACCTTGCACCATGCCTTGTTAGATGGTCGATCTGCCTATTTACTCTGGTTAGAGATCTTTGCCTTTTACGAAGCTTTTTCTCAGAACCAGGACTTGTCCCTCAAACATGCCCCTCCTTATCGGGACTACATCAATTGGCTGGAGGAACAGGACCTGACTGAGGCAGAGACTTTCTGGCGACGTACGCTCAAAGGCTTCACCGCTCCCACACCTTTGGTCGTAGACCGCGTCCATGGTGATAAGTCTGTTGAGAAAGGGGATTATAAAGAGAAAGGAATTCGACTCACGGAAACCATGACGACAGCATTGCGATCCCTGGCTGAACGACATGAATTAACCCTCAACACCCTCATACAAGGAGCTTGGGTCCTGCTCCTGAGCCGCTATAGCGGCGAAGAGGATGTGGTTTTTGGAGCCACAAGAGCCTGTCGTCATTCGGCTCTGGAGGGAATTGAATCCATGGTGGGAATACTTCTCAACACCCTTCCAATGCGGGCATCCCTGTCTCCTGAAAAGTCGTTACTGCTATTGTTGAAGGAACTTCGGGCGCAGTGGGTGGCATTACGAGAGTATGAGCACACGCCACTGCCAAGAATTATGGAATGGAGTGACATACCCGCGGGTAAACCATTATTTGAAAGCCTGGTAGTGTTCGAGAACTTCACATTTCATTCTATTTTGCAGGCGGAGGGTGGTGGTTGGGAGAAGCGAGAAGTTCGGTTCACCGGTCAGACGAATTATCCCTTGGTACTGTCCGGATATTCAGAGCCAGAACTTTTGCTGGAGATTGGATACGATCGACATTACTTCAACGACGCTACCATTGCTCGCATGCTGGGGCATTTGCAAACCCTCTTGGAAGGCATTGTAGAGAATCCACAGCAACGGCTTTCGGAATTGTCTTTGCTGACCGAGGCCGAGAGACATCAGTTGATATTAGACTGGAACGACACTCATAGAGAGTATGCTGAGGAAAAGTGTATCCATCAGTTGTTTGAAGATCAAGTGGATCAGACTCCGGACGCCATCGCTTTGGTTTTTGAAGATGAGCAGCTGACCTACCGAGAGCTAAACAGCCAAGCCAATCAACTGGCGCACTACCTGCAAAAGCTGGGTGTAGGGCCTGAGGTATTAGTGGGTATTTGCGTCGAGAGATCGGTAGAGATGATGGTGGGGCTACTTGGTATTCTCAAAGCCGGTGGAGCCTACGTTCCATTTGATCCATGGTATCCAAAAGAGCGTCTGGCCTTCATGCTGGAGGACACCCAAGCACCAGTGCTATTGACCCAACAGCGGTTAGCTCATCGGTTTTCCAAAGAGGAAACAAGTGTGGTATGCCTAGATGCAGATAGGGAGATTATTGCTCGCGAGAGCGCGCGAACCCCCGTCACTGATGTGACAGCCAATAACATGGCCTACGTGCTCTATACCTCGGGGTCTACCGGCAGGCCTAAAGGGGTGGGTATCGAGCATCATAGCACCGTGGTGATGTTGAACTGGGCGAGAGAAGTCTTTGCTCCAGAGGATTTTGCTAGCGTCTTGCTGTCTACATCAATCTGCTTTGACCTGTCGATCTTTGAGCAGTTTGTGCCTCTGAGCTGGGGTGGCAAGGTTATTTTGGTCAAGAATGCATTACATTTGCGCACTTTACCCGCCGCCAATGATGTAACCCTGATCAACACGGTTCCCTCCACGATAGCCGAGTTGGTGAGAGCCGATAGCATCCCTGCCTCGGTGCACACCGTGAACTTGGCTGGGGAACCGCTCCAGAAACATCTTGTGCAGCAGATCTATCAGCAGAACACGATTCAACAGGTCTTTAATCTCTACGGCCCCTCGGAAGACACCACCTATTCTACATTTGCCTTGGTGAGGGGGGAGGCCACGGGATCACCGCCCATCGGCCGCCCCATCGCTAATACGCAAGTCTATCTACAGGACCGACATCTCCAGTCTGTTCCCATTGGAGTTCTTGGCGAACTGTACCTGGGCGGCGCTGGCCTTGCCCGAGGCTATCTGAACTACCCTGAGATGACGGCTGAGCAGTTCATCCCCAACCCCTTCAGCGCGGAGCCGGGAGCGCGCCTGTACAAAACTGGGGATCTGGCCCGCTACCTGCCCGACGGCAACATCGAGTTTATCGGTCGCCTTGATTATCAGGTAAAGGTTCGCGGTTTCCGCATCGAGTTGGGAGAAATTGAAACTGTACTGGTAGGACACCCTGCTGTGCGAGAGACCGTTGTTATGGCTCGGGAGGATCAGCCTGGTGACAAACGCCTGGTGGCCTATGTGGTTCCACAGCAGCAGCAGACACCCACAATCAATGAATTGAGTGGTTTCCTGCGCAAGAAATTGCCAGATTATATGGTTCCCTCTTCTTTCATGATGCTGCAGGCGCTTCCCCTAACGCCCAACAAGAAGGTAGACCGTCAGCGGCTTCCTGCACCGGAGCGAATAAGACCTGAATTGGAAAAGGACTTTGTTGCTCCACGAAATCCAGTTGAGGAAATTCTGGCCAGAATCTGGGCCCAAGTACTCGGGGTTGAACGCGTCGGTGTGCACGATAATTTCTTTGAGTTGGGAGGACACTCATTGCTTACCATGCAGGTGGTGTCCCACATCCGAGACACCTTTAAGGTGGAGCTTCCTCTCAGTAGCGTATTTGAGGCACCCACGATAGCCGGCTTTACCCAGGCTAATGGAGACATCCTCAAGGCTCAGTCGGCTACTGAAATCGACACCATCACCTCTCGTGAGGACTTTGAGAAGTTAGAGCTATGAATACCGTTAGCTTTCTAGCCAACCTTTTACAAAAGGGAGTAGAACTCTGGACCGAGAGTGGTAAAGTACACTGTCGTGCACCTGAAGGAGTTCTCACGCCATCTTCGCGGAGGGAACTTTCAAAACGTAAGGCAGAGATTCTCACTCTTTTAGGTGAACATAGAAAGTTCGTGTTGGCCTCCTTTTCCCAACAGGGGTTGTGGTTTCTCGAACAATTGGTCTCTGACAATCCTTTCTACAACATGCCTGTGCACTTGCGCCTGAGAGGTTCGCTCGATGTGGCGGCGCTCGAGCGGACTCTCGGAGAAATCGTGCGGCGTCATGAAATCTTGCGGACTGCTTTTGTGGCGCTGGATGGACAACCATTTCAGGTTGTGACCCCTGCTCAGAACCTAACCCTGCCAGTGATTGCCCTTCGGGAACTCCCGGGATCAGAACAGGAGGCTGAGCTGCAAAGGCTGGCTGCTGAGGAGGCTAAGCGGACTTTTAACCTAACCCGTGGGCCGCTACTGCGCGCCAAGCTCCTATGTCTGGATGAAAAGGAGCATGTGTTGCTTGTGACCATGCACCACATTATCTCCGATGGTTGGTCTCTGGGAATCATCTTTCGGGAGTTGGCGGCACTCTACGAGGCTTTCTCTTCCAAAAAACCCTCACCGCTGACCGAACTGCCCATTCAGTATGCAGACTATGCTATTTGGCAACGGCGTTGTTTAGAGGGAGATGTGTTGGAGGCACAGCTGGCCTACTGGAAGAATCATCTTGCCAATATCCCTGTGCTGGAGCTTCCCACTGATCGTCCTCGACCGGCAGTTCAGACCTTCCAGGGGAGTATCGAGCACCTTGAGATCGATTCTCAACTGAGAGGAAATCTAAGAGCCCTGAGTCAACGTTCAGGGACCAGTCTGTTTATGACTCTGCTGGCGGTCTTCGTGACCTTGCTCGCTCGTTATAGCGGCCAGGAAGACATCGTTGTGGGCTCGGTTATCGCCAATCGTAACCGGGCCGAGCTGGAGAGATTGATAGGCTTCTTCGTCAACACACTGGTGATGCGGACCGATCTCTCGGGAAGGCCAACCTTTCGGGAATTGTTAGATCGAGTGCGCCAAGAAGCACTGAGGGCTTATGCTCATCAAGATCTGCCCTTTGAGAAACTTGTTGAGGAAATACAGCCGGAGCGGGATATGAGCCGCAATCCGCTGTTTCAGGTGATGTTTGTTCTGCAGGATGCTCCCAGGCAGGATGTGGAGCTCCCGGGACTGGTGTTTGGCTCCGCGGAGGAGGTCCACACAGGAACAGCGAAGTTTGACTTGACTCTGATCGTGAAGGATACAGGAGAAGGGCTGATCGGGTCGTTGGAGTACAATACAGACTTATTTGATGCTGCCACTATTGCCCGGATGGCGAAACAATACCAGATTCTGCTGGAAGGCGTTGTTGCTCATCCAGACCGGCCTATCTGGGACCTTCCGCTTTTCTCAACCACAGAGCGTCACCAAATGCTCGTGGAATGGAACGATACCGGGGCGGATTATCCCCAGAATACGTGTTTCCACCATCTGTTTGAAGATCAGGTGGGGCGGACGCCCGACGCCATCGGTGTGGTTTATGAAGGGGAGCAGTTGACCTATCGTGCCTTGAATGCACGTGCCAATCAGTTGGCGCACCACTTGCGGAATCTTGGCGTGGGACCAGAGGTGCCCGTGGGGATATGCATGGAGCGGTCATTGGAGATGATAGTGGGACTACTCGGTGTGCTCAAGGCTGGCGGAGCGTTTATGCCCTTAGACCCGGCCTATCCCAAGAAACGCCTGGCCTTCATGCTGTCAGACTCCCAAGTGCCGGTGCTGTTGACTCAAGAAAAGTTGCTCGCTGGATTGCCTGAGCATAGGGCACGTGTGGTCTGCTTGGATACAGATTGGGCCACCATCCATGAACTGAGCGAGAAGAATCCCATCAGCGGTGTGATGCCCGACAACCTGGCCTATGTGATTTACACCTCGGGATCTACGGGTAAACCCAAAGGCGTCCTTGTGACGCACGGTGGTCTATGTAATGTGTCTGACGCACATATGAGGACATTTAAGCTCGGCTCTACCGACCGTGTCCTGCAGTTTTTTTCTTTTAGTTTTGATGCATCAATCTTCGATATCGTTTTGGCTTTGCGAGTTGGAGCAACGCTCTGCCTGGGGAAGGAGGAGACCCTGCTACCCGGCCCCGCCCTGATAAAGTTAATGCAAGATTTGAGCATAACTTGTATGGTACTCACCCCATCGGTTCTGGGTGCCTTACCGACCGAGAAATTACCGGCGTTGGGAATACTCAATGTAGCTGGAGAAGCCTGTCCTGGAGACCTCGTTCCACGCTGGATCAAGGGACGTCGTATCTTTAACCTCTATGGTCCCACCGAAGATACCATCTGGTCAACCGTAGCTGAATGCGCAGAAGATAGGCGAACGCCACCTATTGGTCGGCCTATTAGCAACACGCAAGTTTTTCTGCTGGATGCCCATTTACAACCCGTTCCCATTGGCGTGCCGGCTGAATTGCACATTGGAGGTGTGGGCCTGGCCAGGGGTTATCTAAAGCATCCAGAGTTGACAGCGGAGAAGTTCGTCCCCAACGTCTTCAATGAGAAGCCAGGCGCACGTTTGTACAAGACAGGGGATTTGACCCGCTATTTGCCCGATGGGAACATCGAGTTTTTGGGGCGCATCGACCAGCAGGTGAAGATCCGGGGATTTCGTATTGAATTAGGTGAGATAGAATCAGCGCTGTCCAAGCATGAAGTCATCAAAGATTGCGTTGTAGTAACATCCGATATTGGCCAGGGAGATAAAAGGTTAATCGCATATATCATCTGTGACGAGCTTGTCTCCTCTTTGTCCTTACGGCGTTTCTTGAGAGAGGTGCTTCCTGATTACATGATTCCCTCTCAATTTATTCCACTTGATGCCATTCCTCTCACTCCTAATGGTAAAATTGATTACCAGCTTTTGCGTCAATTGAGCGAGGGTCACGAAATAGAGAAGTTGGATTACATCGCGCCACGTAGTTCCATGGAAAAAAAGATCGCTGAGATCTGGAGAGGTGTATTAGGCGTTGATAAAGTCGGGCTTCATGACAATTTCTTTGATCTGGGAGGACATTCGCTTTTGGTCATTCGAGCAATCTCATTGATAGAAGAGAATCTTAATATAGAAGTGCCTTTTGCAGAATTTGTCAATCAAACTTTGGGCCAAATGTCGGCCAATTTGGAAAGACAATTGCAGAAGAAGTAACTATGTTAACAGAAAAGTGCGATCATACCATCATAGCTTGCCTTTTTCCTGATCAAGTCATAACAGAGGAGGCAAATCCTGTATTCAGCGAAGGGACGCTTTATCCCCAAGAAGAGGCGTTCATATGCAACGCCGTGCCCAAAAGAAAACAAGAATTCATCGCTGGACGTCTCTGTGCTCGCAGGGCCTTAGCCCAAGTGGCCATAAGAAATTTTCCCATATTGATGGCCACTGACAGAAGTCCTATTTGGCCGCCCGGTATCATTGGCAGCATCTCCCATACCGAGGGGTACTGTGGAGTAGCCCTTGCCCGGAAAACAGAGATCGAAAGCGTGGGATTCGATGCGGAGTGTGTAGGCAGATTAGAGCGGGATTATTGGAAAGCAATATGCACCAAACAAGAGTTGTCATGGATACATTCTTTGCCTCTCGATGTTCAGCAAGAATATATCGCTCTTATCTTTAGTGCAAAGGAATGCTTTTATAAATGTCAATATACAACCAGCAAAAGATGGGTGAATTTTCATGATATAACCATTTCTGTGAATCCAAATATTGGTGAGTTCGAAGCCAGATATATGGCTGATACCGATCTCTTTTTTGCGAAGGGAACTTGCCATAAGGGTAAGTTTTTCTTTCATCGAGGCTATATTTTTACTGGAATGACAGTAGGAGATTCCAACAACCGGAGTGATATCTGAGTATGATATGATGGAGCCATTCTATTTCGGGAATTCAGCCAGATCGCTTTTTGGGATTTATCACCCGCCACAACTCGAAAAAGCTCGCAATGTTGGAGTTATTCTGTGTTATCCCATGGGGGAAGACTACATCCGTTCTCATCGTGCCTTTGTACGATTAGCTATGCTTCTTTCTTCGGCTGGTTTTCACACCTTACGGTTTGATTATTACGGATGTGGTGATTCTGAGGGCGATAGCGACCAGGGCGAAATTCGCCAATGGCTTGCCGATATATCAACGGCGGTAGAAGAACTAAAAGGCGGAAGCGATCTGAATCAGATTTGTTTAGCGGGCCTTCGTTTAGGGGGCAACCTTGCGATGCTGGCTGGAGCCGAACGAGGTGATATTGATGGTATAGTCCTTTGGAATCCGGTTATCAATGGAAGGAAATACATTGAGGAGCTGACAACCTTGCATCAGGAAAAGATAAGGAACTTTTTTCCTGGGGTAAAGTCCTTCTCCGAAGGAGAAAGTTACAGAGAAGCGCTTGGGTTTCCCCTTCCAGATTCTATGCTGAAAGATCTTGAAAAGTTGGACCTTTACGCAATTCGGCAGAAACCGGCTAGCAAAATACTGTTCATCGAAAGCAGTGACGTGAGTGAGGATGGAAGGTTTCGTGAGCATCTAAACAGCATTGGTGTTTCTTTGCGGTATAAACACATCCCTGGTTTTGAACCTTGGATTGAAAGGGATGACTGGGGTCAGGGCATGGTACCTATTAAAGTACTGCAGTTTGTGGTCTCCTGGATTTCTGAGATGTTCCCATGAGAGACAAAGCTGTGCTTTTTGGGAAAACCAAATCTTTGGTTGGTATCATTACCGAGCCAACTCCGGTTTTCAGTGGCAATGACTTTCCTGCGTTTGTCTTTCTCAATTCTGGATTCTTGCATCGAGTCGGTCCCCATCGTCTCTACGTGAAAGCGGCGCGGAAGTTGGCTGAGGAAGGGTTCTTTGTATTGAGATTTGACTTCTCTGGAATTGGAGACAGCAGAGCAAGTGAGGTTGAATCTCTTTCCGATGAGAGAGCGATTAACGAAACCCAGGAAGCGCTGAACTATCTGAATGCGACAAGAGGCATTGATCGATTTATTCTCATTGGCATATGTTCTGGAGCAGTTATATCATTTAAAGCGGCTTTGTGTGATCCTCGAGTTGTGGGTGTTGTTCCCATCAATGCTCCGGTGTATTTTGATGATAATGAAGAGATGCGGTCTTCTGTGGTATATGACAGAGTAGCTCGCCATTACTGGAGAAGTGCCTTGTTTAGTCTCAAAAGTTGGCGAAGAGCGATGAAAGGGAAGTCTCGTTACCAGCAGATTATACGATCAACCACGAGTCAGATAAAGCGCTTGTTTGTTCGTAAAAGAGATATGTCTTCAAGAGCGAACAATCTGGTAGCAGATTTGCAGGTATTGTCAGCCCGCGGCATTAGCCCTCTCTTTATTTACTCCGGAGGCGATCGAGGTTTGGACTACCTACAAAGCAGACTCGGAGATGAGATTCATGAGTTGAAGAAATATGGCAAATTAAGGATAGAAGTTATTCAAGATACAGATCATACCTTTACGCCGCTTTGTAAGCAGCAACATCTTATTGAAATTCTTCTCGATTGGGCACCAGGGTTGATATGAAGCTAACTCAATACCCATAGATTTTAGCTGACCAAAACAGGGCATCGGCAACACTTCTTGGGCTCTCTACTTTTTTTAAGAACTTGGTGATTGTTGAGGACAAAATGAGTTGTATTTGCCTAGCGCTGATGAGATGAGTATCAGATATGGAGGAGACGGTCACTCTTGTTTGAACAGTTCGGTTTCATTCCTTACCGTTTGAGGCGGAAGATACGGAATATATCTGTGCGCCACGAACTCATCCGGCCGACAGCCGAGGATTCCGGCAAGATCCGGCTCGTTCTGTCTTTCGACTACGAACGTGAGTTTGGGAACGAGCAAGGCGAATTGTCATCTGACGTCTTTCATGAAATCTTGCGCATTCTCTGTGAGTATAGAGTGAAGAGTACCTGGAATTGCGTTGGGCATGTTGCTGAGAAATATCCTGAAACCATCGAACACCTCATCAGGGATGGCCATGAAATAGCCTGCCATACTTTTGGACATGTTGCACCGCTTAAAATGTCAGCAGATGATTTGCGTTATGATATTCACAAGGCAAAGGAGTTCTTCAGACGCAAATTCACAGTAGAGCTTTGGGGCTTTCGCTCCCCATACGGCGCTTGGTCACATGCCTTGATGAAAATTCTGATCACGCTTGGCTTTAGATATAACATTGATAGAGCGTCCAAATCCTCCTGGCAGAATCTGCATTGGATCAAATGTGCGGGAGAAACACCAGGGCGCGGAGAGAAGATACTGAGAATCCCTCTAGTAAGCACTGATGGGATGTATATTAGAAAAGGTATATCACCCCCAGAGATGCTTTCTCAGTGGTTGATGTATTTGCAGCCTGAACATCTGGGAAAATGTTTTGCCATCGGTTTCCATCCCTGGATGTTAGGGAAGGAAAAGGGGAGATTAGCGGCTTTTAGAAATTTTATAAAGATCGCCGCTTCCAACCCCGGAGTAGTCGTCGTAACTGGCGCTGAGGTGGCGGCGAGTTTTGTACCTTCGCCCATGATTGAAAAGTAAAAGTGAGCTGCTTTGCGTGAAAGTATCTGACCAGTTATGGTCATTTCTGGCCTCAATTTATCAATGTGCAATTTACATTCAAGGCTTTCAGCAATTGAACATTGGGTGAATTTTTCGTCAGGGCGTTAACCTCTTGGAGGAGAACTGTTTTTTCTTGCGGATCTTCCCATGATTATCATATCTAATCCATTGGAGGTCATTTTGTTTATAACTTAACCAGATCTGGACTGAGTTTCTTAAATATTATCGTCCTTACATCGAGGTAATAAAGTAAAAAAATGATACTTAGGAGGATTCCTGGGTATCTTTTTTTTCTGGCTTGATTCTTGCAATAAGCTTGAATGGGTTCCTATGGTTTTCTATCACCATCTACCCATTCAGGAGGCTCCCATGAGGAGGACAACACAGGCGATTCTCTTCTTTTTTCTCCCATCTCTCCTGTTTTTCTGCCCTCCGTTAGTGACCCCGTTATCGGCGGCCACCATTTCCGTCTATGCCAATGAGTATCTTGGCCCTGTTAATCCGCTTTTCCTGGGCAACTCGCAACCCCATCATCACGGCAACAGACTGCTGGATATGACACAGCCCGACAGCCTTACGGTCTGGGGATTTGCGCCAGAGGCCGAGGAGCTGGTATTGGGCCTGCGACCCACCATAATGCGATTTCCAGGGGGTGCCAATGAATACTTCTGGGAAGACGGCATCGGCCCCCATAACCTCAGACCAGACTCACGCCCCAGCCAACCCGACCGTAATTTCCACTACGGCACAGACGAACACATGGCCCTGTGCGAAATGATCGGGGCAGAGGCGTTTATCTGCGTTAATCCCGTCTCTGGCATTATGGACGGTGACCTATCCAAAACAGCACCCCTGACACAAAAAATAGAAAGAGCCACCAATTGGGTGGAATACTGCAATGCGCCCAACGACGGCACCAACCCCAGAGGGGGCACGGATTGGGCAGCAGTAAGAGCCGAAAACGGACATCCTGAACCATACGGCGTTAAATACTGGGTTGTTGGCGACGAGATACACAATCCCAAAGTGGGCATGGACGTCATCACCTACGCACAAGATTTCTGTGCTTTCTCCGAAGCCATGAAAGCCGTTGACCCGACGATCAAGATCGGGGTTTCTGGAGTCGTCATTCCCCACTTTATTCAATCTGGGGATTCTTTGGAATGGAACGCCGCCCTGGTGAGCATCGCCTGCGGCTATATGGATTTTTTGGACATCCACACGGGATACCCTGGTACATACGCTTTACCCGACGATATAGAGGATATATACCGCGGTTGCATGGCGGCAACACAACAGGCGCCCATTGACATCGGCGAGTTGAGAGAGATTATTAACCAAGAGGCTGATCCATATATCAGCATTGTGGCTGGAAGCAACGGAATTAACTTTGAGAAAACTGGCAAACAGTCAGCTGTCAGCCTTCTGGCGGGCCTCTATTACGCCGATTTGCTGATGATGTTTTTGGAAGACGGCCCCGAATGGGATATCGAGTTCGTCTGCAGCTGGATGCTCTGCTCCAACGTCTATCACGGGCACATCGGCTACGCTTGGGGGCCGCCACGCAGGTTCGCAAGGCCAATGTACTACGCACAGCAGATGTTCACAGAACATTGCGGCGATATGCTGCTTGACAACACCATCGACTGCAACACATTTTCAACCGTTAGAGTTTCTTGCGTTCCAGCCATGCCCGCAGTCCCAGAACTGTCCGTCGCGACCTCAATTGACACCGCAAAGAAAAAACTGCATATCATGGTGATCAATAAACAACTTGAACAAGATGTCGAGGTGGCCATCCAGGTGGTGGGATTTGAGCCCCACCCTGAGGCCAACATTTGGACTCTGAATGGGCCCGACATCACCGCTCATAACGAGGACGATCCCAATACAGTCACCATCATACACTCAACCTTGGCTTCTGTTGATACGAGTTTTTCGTATACATTTCCCGCCCACTCCCTGACGGCTATAGAGCTGAAAAGATCTGCTGACAACTTATCAGGTTCGAGGCCCTCAAAGTATAAGCTGTGGCAGAATTTTCCCAATCCCTTCAATGGTTCCACCAACATTCGTTATCATCTGCTTGTGGAGGCGCCGGTAGAGGTAAGGATATACAATTCCTTGGGACAGTCGGTCAAAACCCTGGTGGAGGAGAATCAGCCACCAGGGGAGTACCAGATATCTTGGGATGCAAGAAACGGTCGAGGGGAGGAAGTGGCCAGTGGAGTGTACTTCTGCTCACTTGAGGCTGGCGATTTCAGGGAAACTTGTAAGATGCTGCTGGTCAAGTAAAGGGGCAGGGAAGGTGGGCAAGAAGTGGCCGCCGGAAACAGTGGCTTTTTTTATGCAAAATGAAGATGAATGTTTGTCAGAAGAGAGAACTTTTTTACAATGTTTGAGAATTCAAGCGTTGGGAAAAGATGACATTCCCATGAGCGTGTTCTCCTCATGGTCATGGAGGAGTGACTGAATCAAGGCAACCTGTTGATGGGAAGTTCACATGAATATTCTCGTCTTTTTCATTCCAGCAAATCTTCAATATACTGGGCCAATATTTCTCCGACTAATCGGTGTCCGCTGACATTCCAATGTCCCTCTGTTACGCAATAGAGGCTCTCACCGCTGGAGTGCAATTCATCGGCCGCTTCTCTAAATCGCCGGGTCGGGTCTACAAATGGTATAGAGTGTTGGCGACAAAATTGTTCTAAATCTATTCCCACTTGCTCAATGCTCCACTCCTGATCGGAGAGGCCGTACTTCCTCTTCGTTGCAGCCCATTCTTGCGGATAAATGCTTGCTCGCTCCGGAACGTAGGAAATGATGAATTTTCCCCCGGATCGCTCAACGCGCTCCTCAAGTCTGAGAAGAAGCCTTTTGGTGATGTCCCATGCAAAACGCACTTCAGGATCATGTTCCCGTTGCCATACCCTTAATTGATCTGGTATCCCTCCTTCAATAAGGCCTAACGATGCAGCGATATTCCGCGACCAATGCACATTCGTCACGGCCTTAGCCAGCAGTCGATACAAGTAAAAGTTCTCCCCAAACCATTTCATGAGCTTGCGGTGGAAGCCAAGCTCTCTCTGAGCGAAGATGTCCCCACCCTCGGACGGAAGTGGCACGGGAACGTTGGTGAGCCTGAGCTCATCATCTTCGATGATGAACATCGGTTTTGGTCCTATCCAATATATATTCTGAGCATTATACCAAATGTCGTTACTATAGACCATGAGCACGACGATATCGGGATGATATTTGACACCTTCTTGTTCAAAGCGCAACAGCTCCTGGTCAGTACTGTATCCTCCTGTGCCCATATTGATAACTTGAGCGGATACACCTGCTTGTTTTAGCTCCCTCTCCATTGTTTCAGAGAACAAGCTTTCAAAAGGAACCGTGTAACCTTCAACAAACGAGTCTCCCAGGATGAGTATACGAAGGCTTCCCTCTTCCTTGTCATAAGAATACTCTGGACCGCGTATACTCTTCGAATTGAACTTCTCCAAAACCTGATACTCCTCGGTTACGCGCAATCCAGAGAAGTTTGGAATTTTACGCCATCCGAGCAGAGAGTCATGCTCACAAAATAGCTCATGCACCTGCCGCCGATGATGGACAGTCGGCGCTAACTTGACAACTCGAAGGGCCCCCTCGATGACCACAAGCGTCGCCAAGACGGAGAAGACTGATAGCGACAACTTTTTTATTAGTTGGCGATTCGTTGAAAAGCCTCCTTATTTACCAAATATTGGCTCATTACCAATATGTCTATTTCGCTTTTGGAAAACGTATTGCACGCACCGGCGGGACTGCTTACGATGAGCTTACCGCGTAGGTTGAAAGACGTGTTCATAAGGACTGGTATGCCGGTAGCCTCTCCAAACTTTTTAACGATCCAGTAGTATCTGGAATATAACTCCCGACAGATGGCCTGCAGCCATCCAGTGCCCATATGATTGACGGCCGGTATAAGATCCCAAGTCTTGCCTTTCCACGGCAACAGGAACAACATATACCGTAGGGAAAAAGTTCTTACAATATCTCCAGCAAATGTCAAGCGAGGCATCAATTGGTTCTGCGAGCAACAACAATAACTGTTTGTGGTCGTTGCTTTTTGGGTATTACGTATCCTATTTTATAACGAATAAGATAGAGAATACAACTATATGCATTCTTAATAAATTGCTTGAAATGGACAGCGTTGTTGTGAGCATGAGGGACATTAAAAGATGGAACTTCAGTCGGATTATGTTGATCCAAGTTTTTAGCTCTGGCTTTAGATTTGACGAAATTCATTACCTTTCTTGCCATTTTAGAAAACATCAACTGTGGTAATATAGAATATCTGTGTATTTTTACAAATTCAAATCCAGTTCGTCTCAGCAGCTCCCGTAAGTTATCCTCACTAAAAAAGAATAAATGGTCTGGATACATAAATTTTGAAATGAATTTAAAATACTTTTCTTTTACATCGCCAAGGTTTCCAGTCTGAAATACAACCAATCCATTTTTTTTCAATTTATCATTAATCTTTTGAAATTCCACGACTGGGTTATACAAGTGACTTAGGACATTACAATGATAAATAATGTCAAATTTCTTCCCGTTAAAGAGAGAAATATCCAAAGGAGAACTTTCACAAGGTATTGCTAATACTTTTTCAATATAATTAGCTAGAATAGTATTGAGCTCATTCGCATAGACTTCAAATCCCTCTTTTCTGGCTTCATCTAAGAAATATCCTGCACCAGCACCAATTTCCAGCATAGAACCCGTTTTTATAAATTTTTTAATTATACGAACATTGTGCTTTGCATAGAGCCTTTTGCTAAAAGCCGCTGATATATGTGATCTAGCGGATACGACGGTCTGATCGTGACCGTAGAGATTCAAAATTTTGGCCAAAGTCGGCCGTGGTGAAATGAATATCAAACCGCACTGAGGACATTTTCTGCCCGTGTATCCATTTTCTACTATGACAATTCGGTCACTGCTCCTGTTGCAGAAAATGCATTGAATGTCTTCCATAATATATATGTGCCTCTTTTCAACAGCTTATTGTTAAATAACAGGACATCGGCGATACGAATTGGCTCTTTGAAAATATCCTCGAAAAGTCTTACTGGTGACTTTTTTATATTTATGTGGGAGGTCAAGGATGCAAGGTCGTGAAGAAGAAGTTCATCAGATGGCAGTAGCCAGTCTTTTGCCGAGGAAAAGCCGTGGCGGTTTACACCAGCTTGGATTGCTCTAATGGCTTAAGCTGTCAAAATGGGGATTCCAACTGGTTCAAAAAGCGATCTGGAAAACCACTCAGGAACCGGCTGAATTGCCAATGATTTGACCCAAGCGGTCATTCCCATTCGTTTGTGCTTGAGAGGCTTTTTCTCTTACCTTTTTCTTAATGTGACTGGAAGCCCTTTTGCCAACTTCAGGGTATCCTCAGATCTCCTTCCCCGGTGCGTTTTTAATCCCCCCCGCCCTCTTTCGGACGCCTCGTGGTAGTTCACCAACTTTCATGGAATCAATCAGTTGCCCTTTCTTAAGGATTGTTTCTAAAGATCTCTTTGCTCGCCATACACTCATTATTCTCATGGGAACTCCGATAATGATGTTCTTAAGTATAGAAAGCATGTCAGGAATGTTCATCCCGGTGTCTTCGATTTCATAATTATACTTCTTTAGAAAATATCTGGCCAGGAGGGTAAAGCTCCTTGTCTCCCGGTTAGTCAAATTGTTTTTCCATTTGTACCTGTTGTTCTTGCTTAAAGGCTTAAATATCAGTTTGGAGTGGTGTGTGCCAATATACTTATGGCTAGTTCGATGGAATTCCAACATCGTGGCCTCATATTCGACTCCCGCAAGGGAACAGACTGATTTTATGGCTTTTTCTGGATTTTCAAGGAGATCTTCATATCGAATCGTTATTCTATTTTCGGGGGGTATCTTGGTGAAGGATTTTTCAATTCTAAATAGTTTATAACTCCAGTCTATGGCTATAAGAGGGGAGTTGTTTTTAGAAGGATCCATTTTTCTCCAGCTGTCAAAAACATCTCTACCGTCGCGAACAATATGTATGAATTTGGCCTTGGGAAATAGGGCGAAGAGGATGTCGATCTTTCTGAAGAAGGAAGGAGTTTTGTCCCCCCATATTATTTTGCCTTCGCTGCCAGAATAGACGGAAAAAATACCGCTCATCAATTCACGGACAGTAGTCCTACCTCTTTTAGAGAGTTGTGCAAAATATTCACTGAAGTCATGTCCCCATAGTTTAAACTGCGGATTTAAGGCAAAATAACTAAGGAGAGTTTTCAGAAAAGGGCCCGATATTTCCCGTTTAAGTAACCTTTTTTTTAATAATGGCATTAAAAAGGTACCTTCTTCCGGAATGGCTATCTGCGAATGGGCATTCAGTATCAGGCGCATAAGAGTGGTGCCCGATCTCTGTGCGCCTATCAAAAACAAAGGGGACACGTCCACCACAGTAATTACTCCTAAGGAAAGTGGTCTGTTGTCTTAAGTTCAAAATATGTACTTCTCTAAAGTTTTTTGCACGAATCCTTTCGTCAAGAAACTCTGCAGAAGAACCAATCGAAGACCTTTATCCACAGAAATTACTCGTAGAGGTTCCTTCATGCTGATAGTTCCTAAGGCCTTGCTCGAATATAGAACAGACTGGCTATGATTGATCTATCCCCTTTGGTGGGTTAGTCTAGCTTGTCACGCAAAGGAGAGGAAAAATTCGCACCTTCCCGACATTAAATCAATATATTGCTACAATCTGATCTTGTCAACGCCTTTTTGCTCCACTAATTGAGGTAACTTCTTATTTTTATCGTTTCTGCAATATGTATCTGAGCCACATAGATCCGTACGAACGATAAATTGAGGTTGACAGATGAAGGCTCGATAACTATTTTAAAATGGACAGAAGGGCTAGTATTAAGCCGTTTTCTTAGCCGAAACTGATGGTCGAGTATTCTCTTGGTGAAGGATACTGAAACCCACGAGCGGAAATATCTATAATGAGAAAAATCAAAACCCTCTTTCTGGCAACTGGCCTGATCTGCCTCCTCGGCCTGTTTGCAAATGGCCAGGCTCAGTATCATTTTGGCAAGAATAAGATTCAGTACACCAACTTTCAATGGCTGGTCATGAAGACCGATCACCTCGAGATTTACTTCTATTCCGAGGAAAGGGAGTTAGCCGAGGCGGCGGCCGCCATGGCCGAAAAAAGTTACCAGCAACTGGCGGCCAAGTTTCATCACCATATATCTCGCCCCATTCCCCTGATTCTCTACAGTGCGCATAACTATTTTCAACAGACCAACACGATCCCCTCCATGCTGCCCGAGGGCGTGGGCGGCTTTATGGAATTTATGAAGGGTCGGGTTGTGGTGCCCTTTACGGGCTCCCATGCCAGCTTGGAGAAAGTCATCCGGCATGAGCTCGTTCATGTGTTCACACTCTCTAAGCTCAAGGTCGTGCTGCGGGACCACGATAAATTTCAGTATTATCTTCCCCCACTGTGGATGATCGAGGGGCTGGCCGAGTACTGGTCCGGCCGATGGGATGCCGAGGCCGAGATGGTCCTGCGAGATGCCGTCATCTCCGGGAACCTGGTGCCTTTGGATCAGATGTACCGCATCAACGGCACCTTTCAGATGTATAAAGAGGGGCAGTCTGCGGTGGAGTTTATCGCCCAGCGGTATGGGGAGGACAAAATCCTGCGGCTATGCGAAAATTGGTGGAAGGCGAAGAAATTCCCCGACGCCTTGGAAATGACACTGGGAAGCTCTCTCGAAGAGGTGGATAGGAAGTGGCAGTATTGCCTCAAGAAACGGTATTATCCACTGCTGAGGGAGCTTGACATGCCAGAACAGGCGGCTGAGCAGTTGACCTTTGTGGGCTCCAACGTGAAGCCGACTGTTTATCACGCCACGGATTCCAATGGCGGGGGGATCGTCTTCATGACCAATCGAATGGGATATGTGGACGTTTACCTGCTGACCATTGGGGAGGAGGGGAAAGCGGTTCGACGCCTGATCCGAGGTGAGCGAACAACCGAGTTTGAAACTCTGCATCTGCTCAAGAGCAAACTGGACGTTTCATGCTCTGGCACCCTGGCCTTTGTGTCCAAAAGCCAGGAGACAGATGTCCTCTACCTATGGGACATGGAGAGTGGTCGGGTTATAGAGAGGTTCCAATTTCCTCGCTTGATCTCCATGTCCTCTCCTTGCTGGTCGCCGCAGGGCGACAGAATTGCTTTCTCGGCCGCTGACCGCCATGGCCATGTCAACCTGTATGCAGTAGAGGTCCGCAGTGGTGAACTTCGCCAGATCACGTCAGATCTTTATGACGATCGGGACCCGAGCTGGTCTCCCGATGGCCGTTCCTTGGTTTTCAGCTCAGATCGTTCCCCCCAAGGTCGCCATGGATTTCACAATCTCTATCTATGTCGCCTGGAGGACGGAGACCTTGAGCGGTTGACTGAGGGGGCACATAATGACCAATCACCCTCCTGGGCGCCAGAGGGAAATCGTATCGTTTTCTGCTCGGACCGGGAAGGCGTTTTTAATCTGTACATCCAGGATGTCAATGGTCAGAATCGTCGCGTTCATCGACTGACCAATATTCTCACAGGAGTCTTTGACCCCGACTGGTCCCAGAATGGAGAGCATCTCATCTTCTGTGCCTATGGCCAAAGTCGCTTCCAAATCTATCGTATGGAACTCCCCGATTCCCTGGGTCCTGGAGTTTTAGCCTCACGACCGGAGCAGATAATGGAGCCTTGGGAGCCGATGAAACTTCCTGCCGCTCGATCTCCTTCCCCAGCCAAGTATCGAAAGAAGCTTTCCCTGGATATTGCTCAAAGCGCCATCTCATACGATCCCGTTTTGGGGCTTGGCGGGGGGCTTCAAATAGCATTGACGGATATGTTGGGGGATCACCAATACTATTTCTTGCTCAATAACACGGCCAGCGACCGGCGGGATTTCCTTTCCAGCTTCAACCTGGGCTTTAGCTATTTTAACCTTTCCCGGCGCACGAATATAGGAGCGGGGGGTTTTCACTTTGTAGATGACTACTTCGATACCTATCGTGGTTGGTACTTCGAACGGCAATACGGGGGTTTTGTCGCGGTAAGACATCCCTTTTCTAAGTTCCATAGACTCGAGTTGAGTACCTTCCTGAAGAATTCGTACAAGGAGAATTACGATTCTGGAAGAAAGAGATCGGCCTTCCTTTCTTCTACCTATCTTTCTTTCATCAAAGACACCTCCCTCTGGGGGCCGGTGGGCCCCATAGATGGCTTGAGGATGAACTTGACCATGGGTCTTACCTGGGGACCGTGGTCAGGTCGCCTGTTTAATCGGACCATCATGGGTGACCTGCGTCAGTATTTTCGGCTCAGCCGGAGGATCTGTCACGCCATTCGGCTGGTCGGTCTGTACAGCCAGGGGGCAGAACCACAGATATTCTATATGGGCGGAAGCTGGGACATGAGAGGGTACCCTCGCAGGTACTTCATGGGACGGAAACTGATTCTGTTGAATAACGAACTGAGAGTCCCGGTGATTGATAACCTTCTAGTGGGATTTCCTTTCGGGAATTTTGAACTCCAGGCCATTCGGGGAGCCGTTTTCATGGACATCGGCAATGCTTGGAGCGAAGATCTCAGCCTCAAGAAGGAACTGACTCAGGTTCACGGTGCCTTTGGCCTGGGACTGCGGGCCAGACTGAGTTATTTCACCGTTCTACGGCTGGACTTTGCCAAGATTACCGATTTTGACAGGATCTTCCCCGAGACCAAGGTTCAGTTTTTCTTCGGATGGAACTATTGACAGGAAGAAAAAGCCTGAGATACCTGGGCGTCCTCGCTATGCTGGCGGTGATTTTTGGTCTCTGTTGTCAAGGACGTCTTGTTGTTCCCGATGCCTTTGAGCCCGGAGGCGGTTGGCCCATGCTGGGCGGAAACAGCGGGCATACCGGTCAATATTATGGGGATATTCGGCTCCCGATGCACCTTTTGTGGCGATTTCGCACCAAGGGTCCCATCGTCTCCTCGCCGGCGGTGGTAGATGGGTTGGTCTGTATTGGCTCCCTTGGCAAGAGGTTTTATCTCCTGTCAGCCCGCGATGGTCGTCCTTACAGCTTTCTCAAAGTGGGTTCCAGCATATCCGCCTCACCGGCCATCGGCGTGCGGACCGTTTTTTTCGGTACAGAGTTCGGCGATGATGGAGTCTACGCCTTGGATCTTATCAACGGGGATATGCGTTGGAAAAAGGACATCCCCGACGTCTCCGCCTCGCTGACGCTGGCTGGTCGAGTGGTGTTCGTGAGCTCCGGTTCGGGCAGCATCCATGCCCTGTCGACCGAGGACGGACAGGAGCTGTGGCGGTTTCAGACAGAGGGGCGAACGAGCACTGCAGCCGCCTTTATGAGAGGTATGATCTACCTTGGCTCCGCGGAGGGTTTTGTCTATGCTCTGGAGGCTGATACCGGTCGTGAGGCTTGGAGAAGAGAGCTGGGCGGAAGCATCTGGTCATCGCCCATAGCCCATGAGGGACACATCTACGTGTCATCCTTCGATGGAAAGATCCATGCCTTGAGGGAGGATGATGGGGAGGTGGTCTGGTCGTTCCAGACGGAAGGAGACCTATCTAGCTCGCCGGCGGTTTGCCACGGGACGGTGTATACTGGATCGGATAACGGCACGCTGTACGCTCTTAATGCTACGAACGGTACTTTGAATTGGTCCTTTACGGTGGGAAGTCCAATACTTAGCGCCCCATTGGGCAACGGGCAAGTAGTTATCTTCGGCGCCAGCAATGGCGTTCTTTACGCCCTGGATGCTGAGACTGGGGAACTGAACTGGAGCCACAGGACCGGAAGAGCTATCGTCTCCTCTCCTGCCGCCTGGGAGGGTCGGATTTACGTTGGCTCCATGGATGGCTATTTATATGCCTTCGGGGCTGGGGAAGAAGACGAAGGCGCCCATGGCCAGGTTATACCCTGAAGAAACGGTCGCGATAGTCCTCGATGTTGGCCTTTTGTCTCACTCCTTCAAACCAGTCTCCATATACCTGATTCTGCTTTCTTCTGAGAAGATCTAACGTCAATGCCTGCTTTTGTTCTTGGAACTCCTCCAGATCTGCTTCCTCTCGAGCCACTACCTGCAAGAAATAGTATCCGCGATTGGTTTCCACTAAACCGCTGATCTCACCCACTTGGAGTCCAAAGGCCGTTCCCACAAATTCGTTGGCTAGACCAATCTTGGGGACATAATCCTTGCGGGCGAAAGGTTCGGTTTCCTCCACAATGAGGGAGATGTCTTGGGCCGCCGCCGCCAGGGTTTGGCCCTCCTGGAGGCGATTCTGAAAGCCCATAGCCTTTTCTCGAGCGAGCTGCTTCTGCTTTTCGCGAATCAATGCTGATTCAACTTGTTTCTTCACTTTGTCCAGTGGGGGAATCCCGGCATTTTCCCGTTCTCGAATGGAGACTAAAGAAAGTCCCTTCTCGTTCTCGAACGGGCCTCCGATCTCTCCTCTCTTGCTTGAAAAGGCGAACTTGGCAGCGTCGCTGGCCTTTCCCAGCCCAGGCACAAATTGGCTGCCCTCATGGAAAAGACCCGTTTGCATGACCTCGAAACCAGCCTCCTGAGCGGCTTGTTCCAGGCCGACTTCCTTAGCGCTTTGAGCCAACTTGTCCACCTGATCCAGAAGGGCCTCTAGCGTCTGCTGGCTGGGAGTGACCTTCAGGAGAATATGACGGGCTCGAACCTCCTCTTCTGTGCCGCTGGCTCGTCTTTCCTCCAACTTAATGATATGCCAGCCAAAAGAGGAGCGGATGGGCATTGAGATCTCTCCTTCCTGAAGGGCAAAAGCCCCGGCCTCAAAGGCGCTGTCCATGACCCCTCGACCAAAGAATCCCAAATCCCCACCGTCCTTGCCAGAAGGTCCTTGAGAGAAAATCTCGGCTAACTCTCCGAAATCCTCTCCATCCAAGGCCCTTTCTCTGAGAGCCTCCAGCTCGGCTCGAACGGTGTCCTCATCTGCTTGGCTGGCGGTCTTCTCCAAGAACACGTAATCCAGGTTGGCTCTGCTCGGTTGGTGATACTCGTGCTGGTGTTCATCGAAATAATGCCTGATTTCCCCTTCAGTGATTTTGGCTTGATCCACCTCGAAATCCGTGGGTCGGAGAGCCACGTAGCGAACCTGAACTCGTTCGTTTTTTGCCTTGTAATCGTTCCACACCTCTGCATCGGTGACCCGGACGGCGGCCATGATCATGCTCTGCAGCTTCTGCACGGGCAGTATTGCTCGAACCTGATTCTCCAGAGGTCTCCAGTCGTATCTGGGATCGGCCAGGGCCGCCGCATATTTCTGGGGATCGAACTCGCCGTCTGTCTGCAAGCTCTCGTTGTTCAGGAGAAAATCCGGGGGGTTGTCTCGAATGTAGGTGACCACTTCCAGGTCGGTGACGCGTATCTCTCGCTTTTCGATCTCCTCGGTGAGCAGAATCTGGTTGACAATTTGGTTCCAAGTTTCGTCCAGGAGCTGCCGGGAAGTTTCCTCGTCCAACGCCTGGCCCAACTGCTCTTGAGTTTGATCGTAGAGGTTCTGAAATATGTATGAAAACTGTTGATAGGAGATTTTTTGACCGTTTACAACACCCACCACCGCCTGCCTGCTTCCCTGCCTGCCCGTGACATTCATCCCCCAGGCGAAGATGATCGTGCCCACAAAGGCGGCCAGGATAATCCACAAGATGAGTTTCGTATTTTGGCGCATGGCTTTGAGCATGGATTGGCTCCTTTTTTGCTTATCGATCTGCTAATCGCTATGAAAATGAAACCTTTGATGTGTAAATTACGAAAAGGAGAAGATCAAGGCAAGGGGTTTTTCATCTAAGTTAATCTCTCAATTTTTTTAAGGCCGGGTAAAATTTTACTTGACAATGGTTCAAAAAGATATAAATTTTTAGAGAGTCTGAATAATTTTGCGCACTGCGAAGGGGATAGTGTTCAAATACTATACAGCTCATCAGCTCGTGTGTTATAAACTCTCCCGCTCCGAAGTTCTATTCCCTTTAGCAGCACAAATATAGCCTATCGTAATGGTCCGGCATAATAGTTGCTGATTTTGTAGCAATCCATGATCACTGTCCAAGAGCCTTTGCGGATTTGATATTTTCGAGAAGCAAAGGAAAGGGGGAGGTGTATAGTATTATAAATTTTTTCCTTGACAATTCTATAAGAAGTGTTACTTTCTATTTTTGTAACTTTCGGTGCGCTGATATGAGGCATTTTTCAGCCACCGGAGAGAAGATAGGGTTTTTAGATATAGAAGGAGGTGATGAACAGAAGCGAAAGAGTCTATTGAAATTCGTGGGCACGAGCTCACGTCATCGATGATTTCAGTCCTCTGAGATACAATCAAAGGGGGTTTTTCTCATGAAAAGAAAAATCTTACCGTTGGCAGGTCTTCTGATCCTCGGCCTGCTATTACCCTCCTTAGTGTTGGCTGGTGATACGGGAAAGATCATGGGCACTGTTACCGATGCCAGAACCGGTGACCCGCTGCCCGGAGCCAACGTCATTCTGGAAGGGACCACCATGGGCGCGGCGAGCGATAGAGGGGGAGTGTTCATCATCCTGAACGTCCCACCTCGCAGCTATAATATGGCCGTGAGTGTGGTCGGTTACACGACGACTCGCGTCCAGAATGTCATCGTGAATGTGGATCTCACCACCATCCAGGATGTGGCATTGGAAGAGACCGTTTTGGAGGGTCAGGTGATCGTGGTTACGGCCGCACGGCCGCTGGTCGAGCGGGCCGCCACCAACGTGACCCGGACTCTGCGCCTGGAGGACTTCCAAAACCTGCCCATGAGGAGCTACTCCGAGATAGTGGCCTCTCAGCCCGGAGTGGTCTTTTTGGGCGATAGGATGCACGTGCGCGGCGGGCGTGAAGATGAGATCGCCTGGTATGTGGACGGCGTGTATGTCAACGACCTGCGCACCGGCGAGCCGCAAGGGGAGGTGCCCATCAACTCGGTGGAGGAGATCTCCTACCAGTCTGGTGGCTTCAATGCCGAATACGGCTTCGCTAACTCCGGCGTGATTCACACCACCACCAGGACGGGGAGACGGAGTTACAATATCAACGGAGAGTTCGTCACCGACAGTTGGTTGAGCCAGGATGACGAGAACCTGGGGGCTTACTCCTACGGGTATAACGTCGGCAACCTGGGCCTCAGCGGCCCCGTTCCCGGGCTGGAGAACAAGCTGAAATTCTTCCTGACCGGCGAATGGCGCGAGATGAAGGACCGCCGGCCCTCCTTGGGTGAGCATCCGGTGCTGGTCGATATCGGCGACAGCGCGGGCGTGGCCGAGATTACCACGACCACCGGCCCTCTGCCCCACAACTACGAAAAGAACTGGATGTTCAACGGCAACGTGCTGGTGGATCTCAGGCCCATCCAGATCAAGCTCGGCGGACATTACTGGAATGCGGACTTCGAGGAGTACGATCAACACCGCTCCCTGCTCGAGGAAACCCTGGCCCATATGGCCACCGACGAGGAGTTCTCCTGGTCCACATATGGGAAGATCACTCACACGCTCAATCCGAATACCTTTTACACGGCCACCTTTAGCTATCACTCGCATGGCAGCGAGCGGGGCGATGGGATTTTGGGCCGTAACATCTATGACTATGGCGACAACAACGACACCTTGACCACACCAGATGGTATTTATAGCAATGGCATCTGGAATGCATTTCTCCCCGAGCCCGGTACCAACCCCGGCGAGCCCTTCCGATTTGGGTCGGGAATTTTCGACTCCATCAGCGTGTACGACGACTACTATCTCAACCGCTCCAGCTCGTGGGGGCTCAAGTTCGACGGCACCAGCCAGATGTGGGATGTCCACGAGTTCAAGGCCGGTTTTGAGTACCGTTACAATACCCTGAGGCGTTACTCCGTGACGCGACCCATGCAGATTGCCGGAACCCTGGCGGACAACCCGCCGGATAGTGCCGCTGACGTGAGGGCCGCTTACCGAGTGGGTTACACCGACAATTTCGGCTATCCCATCTACTTCGGCGATTGGGGCGAGCAGCCGGTGGATCCTGACGACACCATTGATGATGACACAGATCCTGATAATGCCAAGCACCCGGTCATCGTCTCGGCCTACGTTCAGGACAAGATCGAGATCTCCGACCTGGTGCTCAACCTGGGTCTTCGCTGGGACATGATGGATGCCAAAGACAAGAGGCTGGTGGATCCCTATCATATTCCCCTGAACGAGTTTGGATTCATCGAACTGGACAGCCTGGAGGACACCGAGGCCCAGCACAACTTCAGCCCCAGGGTGGGGATTGGATTTCCCGTCACCGACCGGACCGTGTTCCACGCCCAGTTTGGCAAGTTTGTCCAGCAGCCGCAATTGGCCTTCCTGTATACGGGCTGGGATTACATGGCTGGCCAGATTTCCCAGGGCAATCAGGTGGAGATCGGCAATCCGGATCTGAAGCCCACCAAGACCACCCAGTATGAGGTGGGGCTCAGCCAGCAAGTGGGAGACAACGCCGCCGTAGACATCTCTGCTTTTTACAAAGAGATTCGGGATCTCATCGTGCTGCGTAACCGCTATGAGGCCCATCCCAACACCTATCCTCAGTACCAAAACGGGGATTATGGCTCTGTCAAGGGGCTGAGCGTGAACTTCGATATGCGCCGGACGGAGAGGATTTCAGCTCATGCCAGCTATACGCTGCAATTTGCCGGCGGCACCGGATCCACCTCCGGGAGCGACTTCTACGTGACCTGGATCGGCCGGGAGTACTATCCCACCTTCGTAGCTCCTCTGGACTTCGACCAGCGACACACCGGTAGCGTCAACCTGGACATCCGCAGCAAGCCCGATGACGGTCCCGTGCTGATGGGCGGACATCCTCTGGGCCGAATGGGATTGAACTTGAACTGGTCCTTCGGCAGCGGCCTGCCATACACGCCCAAGAGGATTGCCGATACCATCTTTCAGGCGCGCTTCAGCACGGCCTTCCCCGAGGGGGCCATCAACTCGGCCTACACCGATTGGACCCACCAGATGGACATGAAGCTGGACAAGACCTTCGAGGTGGGAGGTGTGGACTTTGACGCCTACGTGTGGGTCATAAACCTGCTGGGCACCGAGAATCCGTTCAGCCGCAAGTTCGATCGCTGGAACTACAACATGGACATCGGCAACACCGATTACCGGGGCATCTACGAGGCCACCGGTTCTGCGGAGGACAATGGCTGGTTGAGCACTCCTGAAGGCCAGAGCTGGCTTGCCGCCAATGGTGGTGCGCCGGCTGAGGCTCAGTACCGCGCCTTCATCAATCATCCTTATAACTGGGGAACCCCCAGGCAGATTCGTCTGGGCTTGCGCTTCGACTTCAACCCTTGATCGCCGGACTGATCCGGAGATCATGAGGCGATGCGCATGAATGCGTTCTATCATTTACCAGAAGGAGGAAACATTATGAGTCGGAAACGAGGGTTCCTGACCATCGGCTCCGTCATAGTGCCTCTGCTTGCCCTGCTGCTGGTGAGTTCGGCTTGGGCGGCTCCCCGGGCTACATCGGCGACGAGAAAGGAGCCCCTGGCCAAGGCCACCATCATCGATCACGCGCACTTCGACGGTAACACCATCGACGCCATCATCACCAACGACGGCTCCATCGTAGATCACAGAGTCACGGGCAGCTCGGGCATGGAGTGGCCCAAGGGGACGGACAAGCTCATCGACTACCACTCCGGCCTGTGGCTGGTGGGCATCGGCCACGATGATGGCAATATCTACACGGCCTGCAACGAGTATTCCAGCGAGCTGGTGCCCGGCCCCTGGGGCTCGGTATCTGCAGATCCGGCTTACAAAATCTACAAGATCAACAGGGATGGCACCGGCGACTGGGACACCTGGCCCGCGGATCAGGGCGCTCCTGTGGATGAATTTGGAGATCCCCTGCTAATGGGTGATCAGACCATGTTCTATGTCTGTAACGACGGCAACGTTGCCCAGCACTCCAACGTGTTCAGCACCCCGCCCATGGACGTGGAGACTCGGGTCACTATTTTCGGGTACAACCGCGCCGACCCCTTGGGCAACATCATGTTCATCAAGTGGGAATTTCTCCACAAGGGCACCCAACAATTTGACTCCTGCTTTGTGGCCCTGTGGGACGATCCCGATCTGGGCGACGCCTCCGATGACCTGGTGGGCTGCGATCCCACCCTGGGTCTGGGTTACTGCTACAACGGCCTGCCGGTCGACTCAGACTATGGTGATAATCCCCCGGCCCTGGGCTTTGACTTCTTCCAGGGTCCTGAGGTACCTAAGGGCAGTGGCAATTACCTAGGCATGACGGCTTTTGCCTGGTACTGGAATGGCGCTCCCGACCCCTGGGACGATCCGGAGATCGCCACCGAGGCATACTGGTTCATGAACGGGTATGGCGGAGACGGCACTCCGTACACAGACCACGAGGGGAATCCAACGGTGTTTCCCTTCTCTGGCGATCCTCTGGCGGGCACCGGGCATCTGGACGGCGTGGTGGAGAGTCCTGGTGACCGAAGGTTTTTGATGTCCTCCGGTCCCTTCACCCTGGCCCCAGGGGACACCCAGGTCGTGATGGGCGCCAAGATCATCGCGCAGGCAACCACCAATCGTACCTCCGTGGCCATGTTGAAATTCTATGACGCTTTCGCGCAGACTGCCTATGACGGGAATTTTCAGATACCTTCACCAATTGCCCCAAAGGTGGAGGTGGCTGAGGCAGACCAAGGACTCGCGCTGACCTGGTACGAAGACCATGAAGACGTGGAGAGTTACGCTTTTGCCGGCTACGAGTTCGAGGGTTACAACGTCTACCAGGGTGAGTCTGTCGCAGGCCCCTGGCACCGCGTTGCCACGTTTGATGCGATCAACAGCTATGATGTCGTCTTCGACCAGACCCTTGATCCGGTGACACTGCTGCCGGTTTCTCTACCAGCGATGATAGGCTCAAATTCCGGACTTCAGCGATTTATCATCATCGATGAAGACATTCTTACTCAGACGTCCTTCAGCAACTATCGACGATACTACTTCGCGGTCACTGCCTATTTGGTTCACCCCGATGCCAGCGCCATCCCGCGGGTCGTGGAAACCGCCAAGGATGCCTATATCATCTTCCCCCAGGAGCAATTCAAAAAGGATGCCCAAAGCACCTTGGGCGACAGCCTGGAGGTGACCCACGAAGGCGGGAGCGACGGGTCAGCCGTTGCCATCGTGCTGGATCCCTACGCCCTGACCGGCGATGATTACGCGATCTCATTTTACGAGTCCGATGGGGAGATACTCTGGAGGCTGACGAACACAACCGTAGATCCTGATAGCGTCGTGCTCGACGATCAGGCCAACCAGTCCGGGGACCAGGACTATGATATTGCGGAAGGATTGTTGGTTAAGGTCATGGGTCCACCGATGATAGGAAAGGAGTATACTTACGATGATGAACGCTGGTTCAGCTGGGTCGATTGGGGCGGCAGCATCTTCGGCGGCGCCGTCGATCTGGGGGTCTACTTCTTCGGCAGCACCCTGACCGCGGCGGATTACCACACCGTGGAGATCCGGTTCAGCAGCGATCCGGCCGACCAGACCAACTGCAAGGTGTACCGTCGCGATCTGGGTTACGCCGTTCAGCCGGGTTTGGGTACTTTTCCCGGTGGCGCCTATGACATGGACGACGGTGGCCGCAGACTGAACATCGCCTTTGTGGAGAACGACGAGCCCGGTGTGAAGCCGGCCAACATGATCTGGGATCCGGACAACAGCACCTATGGCGGCAGGGAGTATCTGTTCATCATGGACAGCGACTACGATGCGACCACGGCTGGTGGATACGATGACGTCAATTTTGCACCTGAGGCCGATGTCCAATGGGCCTACTGGCCCAGGCTGAGAGGGACACATCCCTACCTGGAGACGGAGGGCACCTGGACGCTCATTCCCAACTACGTCAACACCGCCAACGATCTGTTCACGTTCAACGCACCGGCTCCCAAAACCGGAGCTGTTGTGGAGGAAACGAACCTGGATAAGATCAACGTGGTGCCCAATCCATACTTCGCCTTCAATCTGCAGGAGAGGATCCCCACCGACCGCTTCGTCACCTTCACCCATCTGCCCGGCAGAGGTGCCACCATCAGGATCTTCACCTTGAGCGGCAGCCTGGTCAAGGTCATCGACGATGACGAGCGGGAGGACCAAGGGACCATCGACACGCCTATGGCGGAGTGGGATCTGAGAAACGAGGGAGAAGTTCCAGTGGCAAGCGGCATGTACATCGCCCATATTGAGGTGGATGGCGTGGGCGACAAGATTCTCAAGCTGGCGGTGTTCACGCCGGAAGAAAGGCTGGATTATTTCTAATTGGCCAGCTGACATCATGTTTGGTCACCTGCCCCGGCAGAGGTCCAACATGGAAGGGACACTGAAAAAGAAGGAGTAATCCTATGAAAGCCTGGAAGATCTTAACATTCAGTACCTTGCTGCTGGTCATCTTCGCCTTCAGCACCGACGTGCAGGCCGGCAGCGGGCTGCGCAAGGGCACGGCTGGTGCCACGGAGCTGCTCATTCCCGTCAGCGCCAGAGGCACCGCTTTGGGGGGTGCTTTCACCTCGGGGATCAGCGGTGTGGAGGCGCTCTACTTTAACCCTGCGGGCGTGGCTGCCAGCGATGTCAGGACGGAGGTCATGTTCTCCCACCTGAACTGGATTGCCGACATCGATGTGGAGTACCTGGCCGTCATTACAAAGGTCGGCGAGTTCGGCTATCTGGGCACCAGCTTCAAGACCATAGGCTTCGGCGATATCCAGCAGACGACCGTGGAGAATCCCGACGGGACCGGCAGCACTTACTCGCCCAACTATCTCAACATCGGCGTGACTTACTCCCGAGCCATGACCGACCGCATCCTCTTCGGAGTTACCGGCAAACTCATCTCCGAAAAGATCATGCGGGAGAGCGCCCTGGGCGTGGGCTTTGACTTCGGGCTGCAGTACATGACCGGAATCTCCGGCCTGAAGCTCGGAGTGGTTCTGTTGAACCTCGGTCCCAACATGCGTTTCGACGGCCCCGACCTTGAGCACGCCGTTCTGCTCCCGGGCACCGAGGGTGGCACTCAGGAGGAAGCCATCCGCACGACCCTGGCCTCCTTTGACTTACCCTCAGCCCTGCAATTGGGTCTGTCCTACGACTACCCATTTAACGACGTGCACATGGTGACCGCCATGGGGAGTTTTCAGAACAACGGGTACACCTACGATCAGTATAACTTCGCTGTGGAGTATAGCTACGACAACATGTTTTTCCTCCGAGGAGCCTTCTCCACAGCTTACCGCGAAGACCACCCCTTGGCGGACGAAGATGGTTCTGATTACGGCAGCGGGTTTCTGGCCAGCGATGAAGACTACCTGTGGGGTCCCAGTTTTGGAGCGGGCCTGAAGTTCAACCTGACCCCCACCACACCCGTCTCATTCGATTATGCGTATCGCATGGCCGAGTTCTTCGACGCTCCCCAATGGTTCACGGTGGGCATAGGTTTTTAGACTAACCCCACCACGCTGATGGCCTTTTCTTGAGGCCAAGGGCAGCAAGGCCGGTCCTTTTCCGAGGGCCGGCCTTGTTTTTTGGCACCTAGCCGGGGTCGCGGGTCTCCCCAGGCTGGGCCGCCGCGCTTGGTGAATTTCCTTACCATAGCCCTAGATGAGAGACAGGGCCAATACGGAAAGGGCCGGTGGTGAACTGGTTTCTTCGCCACAGTGGCAGCCCACCTGTGAGCCATTACAGGCGGGTTTTTTCTCTTTCGAAGAGGTTTAAGATGTTGACAAGGGTGAAGGAAAATTGTATTTTTAGCGGAAAGGAACACTCGTTTACCCATCCATCTTCAAGTACGCCACGCCTGAAACCATGCCCCGTCCCATTTTGCTATCCATCAGCCTGTCTCTTGTCGTTCTGACGGCCTCCTCTCGAGGTGACGGTTACCATTGGCCCCTGGATGCTCCCAGGGCCTTAACCTCCACCTTTGCCGAGCATCGCTCTGGCCACCTCCACGCCGGCATCGATTTAAAGACCTGGGGCCAGGTGGGCTGTGGGGTACACGCCGTGGGGGACGGGTATGTGTGGCGCGTCAGGACCTCGCCCTGGAATTACGGAAAAGCCCTCTACCTGAGGCTGCAGGACGGAAAGACGGCCTTATATGCCCATCTTTCCGATTTCGCTATCCCTATCCGGGAGATCGTAGAAGGGGAACAGGCACGTCAGGGGCGCTACAGCGTAGACCTCGCTCTGGAGCCCGACGAAATTCCCGTGAGGGAGGGAGAATTGGTGGGTTTCTCCGGAAGAACGGGCTGCGACCATCCCCATCTCCACTTCGAGCTCCGGGACGAGGAAAACTGCCCAGTCAATCCTCTGTCTCATGGTTTTTCCGTGGCAGACCATCGGGCTCCTCTGCCGGTTTCCCTGAGCATTACCCCACTTGACTGGCGGTCTGCGGTGGACGGACAGCTGGGCAGTCAACTGTACCCGCTGAGATGGAACGCAAAAGAAAGGCAGTATCGACTTACCAGTATCCCGCATGTGGAGGGAAGGGTTGTGTTAGCCCTGGCTGTTCATGACTTGGCCGATGGGGCCGAGAATCGCCTGAACGTTTATGCCCTTCATCTTTTCGTCGATGAGCGTCGCATCTTCTCCGCCGCCTATGACCGGTTTTCCTTCTCCAGCACGGATAAAGTGAACCTGGAAACCGATTACGATCTGTTCAGGAGAGGTAGGGGTATCTACCACAATCTCTACGTGGCCCAGGGTAACGATCTGCCCTTTTATGGAATCCAGGAGCTCAACTCTGGGGTCATCGACGCTCGGATTTTAAAACCGGGCCAACACCAGGTCAGGATTCGGGCAGAGGACCATTATGGGAATACCAGCCAGGTTGAGTTTTTCCTGTTGCTTGATAACAGGCCGCAGCTGGAAGATGTCCACATCTACCGGGATTCGATCAGCCTGCACATGGAAGTTCGGGCCACTGATCCGGACGGCCCCATCCAACGGGTGCTGGTGGAGGTCTCAGAAGATCTGGGAGGCCGTTGGGAACCGTTGAAGGCTGTCTCTGTTCCCGGCCAGGAAGACGTCTACCGAGCCCGACGGATGGATCCCGGCGATTCAGTCCTGCTGATACGGACCTGGGCTGAAGATCAATTTGGCGTTCGTTCCCATCCTAGAATTGGCAGCGCGGGAGTTCTTCCTCGTGAAGATGGAGAACCAAAGTTTGGTTGGAACCTCACCTTTTACCACAACTTCGCGGAAATATTCATCAGAAGCGACCGATTGTTGGCCCAGGAGCCGAAGGTGATGATCAACCAGATGGGCGAGGAGCCTCGGCTGGTGCCCGTGCACCTAGAGGGGCCGTATCAATATCGTGGCCTGGCCCCCTTGCTCCCCGGCATGGACGGGGATGCAGTGGTTAGCATCGTCGGCAGGGATCTGAGCGGTCGACTGGGAGCCGCGGGTTTCTCTTTTCCCGTAAACACCGTCACCAAGAAAGGAGGCGGGCGCTTGGGGGACATCCAGGAGGGGATTGAGGCCGTCTTCCAGCCAGGATGTGTCTACCAGACTTTCGTGGGCCGCGTGGAGGAAATGACCATCGGCTCTCAGCCAGGATTATCCATGAGGAGTAAGGCCTTTTTCCTATATCCTGATGACATCGTCTTCGATGGGCGAGCCACCGTATTTCTGGCCCCTCCAGAGGGTCAGGAGCAGAATGAGCGCATCGGCGTGTATAGACTAAGTCGCGATGGGGAATGGTGCTTTGCGGGGCGCATCGTAGAGAGAACGGGCGGCGCCGTCGGCGCTCAAGTGAAAAGCCTTTCGACCTTTGCTTTACTGGAGGATCAGATCGCCCCGCTCATCTGGCGGGTGAGACCCAAGAACGGATTGCAGACGCGGCAGCAACGACCAGTCCTGTCAGCCAGGATCAGGGATAAGGGCTCGGGCATCGGCAGAGAGGAGGACGTGATGCTGGTGCTGGATGGGCAAACGGTCATCAGCCAGTACGATCCCCCCGTGGAGGCGGTTTCATATCGCCCCAAGAAGCCCTTGGCTCTGGGCGAGCATTTGTTGGAGGTTATCGTTCGAGATCGGGCCGGCAATGAATCTCGAGCCCAAAGCCGGTTTACCATTATACCATGATGGGGATGGGGTAGGTCCAGGGAGGTGAGATGGCAGTGAAAGAATTTGTTCATTTACATAACCATACCCAGTACAGTCTGTTGGACGGGGCCTGTCGTATAGATGATATGGTCGCCGCAGCGAAGTCCTTTGGGATGCCGGCTGTGGCCATCACGGATCATGGCAACATGTTCGGAGCCATTCACTTTTATAAAAAGACCATGGAGGCTGGCCTGAGGCCTCTCATCGGCTCCGAGGTCTACGTGGCCATTGGGGATCGTCGGGACAGGAAGGTTGTCCGCAGGGCGGCGGATACCTCCTACCACCTGGTATTACTGGCCAAGAATAAGACAGGGTATCAAAATCTGATGAGGCTATCCACCATCGGTTACCTGGAGGGTTTCTACTACCGTCCGCGAGTGGACAAGGAGGTTTTAGCAGAGCATCACGAGGGGCTCATTGCCCTATCAAGCTGTCTCCATGGCGAGGTGCCTCAGCTGATTCAGAGAGGGGAGCATAAGAAAGCTCAGGAAGTAGCCGCCCAGTACCGGGAACTGTTTGGGCCGGGGAGTTACTATCTGGAAGTTCAGAACCACGGCATCCCCGAGGAGACCACGGTTATCAAAGGGCTGGTGGAAATCGGCAAAGAGCTGGGCATTCCGTTGGTGGCCACCAATGATTGCCATTATCTGAACAGAGAGGACTCAGCGGCTCATGACATCCTGCTGTGCATCCAGACTGGAAAGGATCTCGAGGACAAAGACCGGATGCGTTTCACCACTGACCAGATTTACTTCAAGTCGCCGGAGGAAATGTATGAGGTATTCGCCGAACTTCCGGAGGCCCTGACCAACACCTGGGAGGTAGCTGAAAAGTGCCACCTTCTTATGGACTTCAGCCGGGTTCACCTTCCTCATTTTCCCTTGCCGGCAGGTTTTGAGAACGCCCAATCATACCTGGAAAGCTTGGCCAGAAAGGGGCTTGTGGCTCGATTTTCCAAGGTTACTCCAGGGATGGAACAGCGATTGGAATACGAGCTCTCGGTCATCGAAAAGATGGGCTTTGCCGGCTATTTTCTCATCGTCAAAGACTTTATCGACGAGGCCAGAAGGCTGGGTGTGCCAGTGGGACCAGGGAGAGGATCTGTGGCCGGCAGCCTAGTCGCCTATGCCATGGGCATCACGGGCATCGATCCGCTCCATTACAATTTGATCTTCGAGAGATTTTTAAACCCGGAGAGAATCAGCATGCCGGACATCGACATCGATTTCTCCGACCGGGAGCGGGAGAAAGTGATCCAGTATGTGGTTGGGAAATATAAAAAGGAGAACGTGTGTCAGATTATCACCTTTGGAACTATGGCTGCCCGGGCGGCAATCAGAGATGTAGGTCGCGTGATGAAGATGTCCTATTCGGAGGTGGACCGAATCGCCAAGATGATTCCCGCCGAGCCCGGGATGACCCTGGACCGTGCACTGAAAAGCGTGCCGGAATTGCGACAGCTCATGGACCAGGATACCAAATGCTCTCAGCTCATATCGTACGCCCGGACCCTTGAGGGTTTGGCCCGACATGCCTCCACTCACGCCGCCGGCGTGGTCATCGCCCCCACCAAGCTGACCGATTATGTTCCTTTGTTTAAGAGCAGTAAGGACGAAATCACCACGCAATACGACATGAAGTCCCTGGAGGACATCGGCCTGCTGAAGATGGATTTCCTGGGCCTGAGAACCCTTACGGTCATTCAAGACACCGTGGAGATGCTGAGACAAGCTCAAGGGCTGGACATCGATCTAAAAGGGCTGCCTCTGGATGACGTCAAGACCTTTCAGCTGCTCTCCAAAGGCGACACGGTAGGGGTGTTTCAGTTTGAGAGCTCCGGGATGCGAGACTACCTCCGGAAATTAAAGCCCGAGACTATGGAGGATATGATCGCCATGAACGCCCTCTATCGTCCCGGCCCACTTGGCAGCGCCATGATCGATGAGTTCATCCATCGCAAGCACGGCAGGAAGGAAAGCTCATACGAACATCACCTGCTGGAGCCCATTTTGAAAGAAACTCACGGGGTCATCGTCTATCAGGAGCAGGTCATGCGCATCGCTAGCGAGTTGGCTGGTTTCAGTTTGGGCACAGCCGATTTGCTGCGTCGAGCCATGGGCAAGAAGCAGGTGGATGTGATGAAAGAGCAGCGGGAGGAGTTCATCACAGGAGCCCATTCTCGAGGCATCGCCAAGGGCGTGGCCAATAAAATTTTCGATAAGATGGCCTTTTTCGCTGGGTATGGTTTCAACAAATCCCACGCCACAGGTTATGCTCTCATTGCCTATCAAACCGCCTATTTGAAAGCACACTATCCTTTGGAGTTTATGGCAGCGACCCTGACCAGCGAGATGGACGACAGCGATCGTATCGTCGCCCTCATCGAGGAATGTCGTCGCATGGGCATTCAGGTATTTCCCCCAGACGTCAATGAGAGCTTCTATGATTTTCGTGTGACCCAGGAGGGCATTCGCTTTGCCTTGGGGGCCGTGAAGAACGTGGGTCAGGCTCCCGCCAACTCCGTCGTGGAGGCGCGAGAAGCAGGCGGCCCCTTTACTAGCCTGTTCGATCTATGTCAGCGGGTTGATCTACGGGCTGTGAACAAGAGGGTGCTGGAGAGTCTCATCCAGGCCGGAGCCATGGACTCTCTTGAGGGGAATCGAGCCCAGTTGCTGGCCGGGGTAGCGCCAGCTATTGAGTATGCCCAGGGAATCCAAAAGGATCGGGAGCGGGGACAGACTTCTCTGTTCGAGAGGGCAGAAGTGGACCACTCCTCCATCATCACGCATCTCCAGCTGCCTGATCTTCCCGAATGGCATGTCAACGAACTTTTGGCCAGGGAGAAGGCCCTCCTGGGATTTTACGTTTCGGGACACCCTTTAACCAACTTCCAGGATGAGGTCGAGGCCTTTGCCTCTATCTCTCTGGCTGACCTGGACAAGGCCACAGACGGGCAGGATGTGAGCGTGGCGGGGATCATCACCGCATACAAGAGGACCACCGATCGAAAAGGGCAGCCCATGGCTTTTGTGACCATCGAGGATTTTTCGGGATCGGCGGAGGCCATCCTCTTCGCCGATTTCTTTGAGAAATTTCGAACCCTCATCTACAACGACTCAGCCGTTTTGGCCAGAGCCAGGGTATCGACCCGGGAGGAAAAGAAGGCCAAGCTGAGGATCGTGGAGATGGTCCCTCTGTCTGAGGTGAGGGAGAAGTTCGTGACCACTGTGAGCCTTTCACTATCCAGCGTGGGTCTGGAGTCCGATGTGATAGAGGATCTGAAAAGCGTTCTGCAAGCACATCCGGGCAGCTGCCGGGTCGTCGTGGAGGTTCAGACTCCTCATTTTCCCGATGTAAGAATTCAATTGAAGAACATCAAAGTGTTGCCATCTAAGGAACTTATCGCCCAGCTGAAAGAGATGCTGGGTGAAGACAAGGTGGGCTTGCGGGCCAACACGCGCAATGCTTTTCCCTGGAGCTCCACGGCCAGGGAGTGATCCTCATGTGCTCCATGATTCCTCAAGTCGTGGAATGTCAGCGATGGCTATGATGGGTGCGAAAAAGATATTCTTGGTTCTCCTGGTCGTCTTGGCTGCAGGTGTCGATGATACGACCTGGTGCGCGGAGGGCCTTCTGGGCGGCGACGATGTCATCCGCCTGCTGATCCAGGAGGGTTCCTATGAATCTGCCTACAGGCGGCTTTCCGATGATACAACGGCAGCGGACTCATTCTCTGGCCAGTTCCAAATGGCCTATTGTCTCCTAAAGCTAGAGCGTTGGGAGGAAGCTGCTTTGATCTCTGAGAAGCTATTGGAGGATTCTGCCCTCCTAAAAGGGTATCTCCATTATTTTCTGGCTATTTGTTACGCCCATTCAGGTGAACCTGAAAAGGCCCAAACTCAGCTCATCCATCTTCTGGAGACAGAGGATCGCTTCCTGGCGAACGAGGCATACCAGCTGCTGGCACAGGTGTATTTGGAGTCGGGAAAGGCTGATGAAGCCATCCGGATGCTTCAACTACTAGTACACCAGCCTGCTCTGCAGGTTCAGCTTCCTGAGCTCTGGTTTTCCCTGGGTCGGGCCCACCAAAAAGCCGGCAGGCTGGATGAAGCTGCTCTTCTCTTCGCCCGGATCCTGAGCTTTCATCCGGCTAGCTCGGCAGCTCCAGGAGCTCTTGAAGAGCTGAAATCCATACGTGGGAAACCCTTGTCCGACGTAGAGTTGTTCGAGGCCGCCTGGGTCAGATTTCACCAGAGCCGATTTACTGAGGCGGCCCATTTATGGAGTCGATTTGCGGAGCTTCATCGTGAAAGCCAGCAGGCTGAGGAAGCCCTTTACCTAAGTGCTCAGGCCTGTTATCAGGGTAAGCAATATTCTCAAGCCGAATCAAAGTGTCAACTGTTGCTCCAGACTTATCCCAGAGGTCTCTATGCGACTTCCGCCCGTTTTCTGATGGCCCGCTGTGCAGAGGCGGATGGAAGGACCACCCTGGCTACGAAACGCTATCGTCAGTTTGCTCAAGACTATCCCTGGAGCGAGCTTGCCGAGGATGCGCTGTGGCGATTGGCCATGCTGCAGGAGCAAAGGGGAAGTCTCCACCAAGCTCAGAGGGAATATCAGGCTTTGAGCCAGAAATATGCCAGCCGGGAGCGAGCGGAGGAGGCGCTTTGGCGGGCAGGCCTTTTCGCCTTCCGGCTGGATGAAGATGCCGCTGCCATCGCTCTGTTTGATCGTCTGAGAGTCCGCTATCCCCAGAGTCCTTGGGTTCAAGGTGCTCTTTACTGGGGTGCTCGGGCTCATAAGAGATCCGGTGGAGAAATCATCGCCCATCAGCTTTTGGATCAGGTCGTCCAGTTGGATCCGCAGGGGTACTATGCCGCAAGGGCTAAAGAGCTTTTGGATGCGGATGTTCTTTCCTCGGTTGAACGGGATTCTCTCGAACCAGAAGTGTTCCTGGATGAGGAGGACAGGATAGCTCCCGGTCTCGACCATGATTTTGCCAGCCACCTGCAGAGGGGTACATCCCTGCTCGAGCTGGGACTCTTGCCTTATGCCCGTCGGGAACTCTCTAAAGTCCATTTGGTGGCTCACGAACACCCGCAGGTGATGCTCGATCTCCTGCGATTCTACCAGAAGTTACAGCTATACGGCGATGCCCTCCGGCTGGCCCAGCAAGCGAATGATCATTTAAGTCGGCCCCGTTGGAGGGAAAGCCTGGAACCTTTTCTATACCCTCTTGGCTACATGGAAACGGTGAGTGTTGAGGCGGGGAAATACGGCTTAGAGCCATATTTTTTGATGTCGGTGATCAGGATCGAGAGCCGCTTCGACCCTCTAGCTGTGTCTCGCACTGGGGCCAAGGGCCTGATGCAGATCATGCCCTCCACGGAAAAAGAGATAGGGGAGCGGCTAGGTTTTTCTGTCAATCCCGCCTCCAGCTCTTTTCGTCCTGAGTTGAACATCCGAATGGGGGCTTACTATCTTTGGAAGCAGCTAGAGGCGTTTGGATGGCAACCTGAGATAGCTCTTGCTGCTTACAATGCCGGGCCGGGCAACGTGAAACGTTGGCTCCGGCGATGGGGGATGGTAGATCCCGAACTCTTTGTGGAGTTCATCGAATTTCCAGAGACCCGTGAGTTTGTCAAGAGAGTGCTGGCCACCCAAGCACTCTATAGGAGAATTTGGAGTGCCCGCGGGTAGAGTTGCATGCGCGCTATTATCGTTATCCCTGCTGACTGGGATTTACCACCCGGGAGAAGTCCATAGTGAGCCGCCCACGACCCTCGTTTTCCCCACTTTCCTTCACACCTGGGGAATACATAAAGCCACCTCCCTGCACCTGTTCATGTTCTTGGGATTGAAAACCAAGTTCAATGATCCTCAGGGATTGGCCGCTGTGCGCTTGCAGACATGGGACGATCCTGCCTCCCAGCACGACGACGATGAGCTCACCGTCTATGGAGTCAACTCTGGCGAGCACAACATCATCTATAATACCTCTATGTACAGCCTGGGAGTTTATGGTCAGGAGGGAAATGGATCAGGCCGGTTCCAGAATCCCCTGGGTATCGCCGCTGATGAGCAGGGGAACGTTTATGTGGCAGACACGGGAAATCACCGGGTGGTTCACCTATACAACAGCGGAAAAGAGCTCAATTGGGCAGGGATAGTTGGGTCTCAGGGGGATGGCCCGGGTCATTTTCTATCGCCCTGTGATGTCGCTCTCGACTCTCAGGGGCACCTGTACGTAACCGATACGGGCAACGGTCGGATTCAGGTTTTCGATGCTTATGGCCACTTCCTGCAGGAGATCAAGGCCGATCTCGTCTCTCCGCGGAGCATCGCCGTCATCGACTCTCAGGAGAGATGGTCTTATTACGGCGAGCCTTACATCTGCGTGGTGGACAGCGGGGGATATCGGCTCAACAAGTTGGCACCGCAAGGCCGTCTCCTCAAGAGGGTCAAGAGTCAAGAGACTGGGTTGTCCAAAGCCCGGTTTGGCTATGTGGCCATAGATTACTATGGCAACGCGTGGGTTACTGACCCCGAAAATCACTGTGTGCATAAGTTCGATCGCCATCTGAATTATATCGTCTCTTTCGGGAAGAAGGGCAAAGGTGACAGAGAATTTTTTTCCCCTCGTGGTCTGGCTATTTGGCGCAGATTCGGCCAAGTTTTTGTTGCCGAAAAGGAGGGGGCGCAGTACTATTGGGTGGGGGTGGATGTGCTTCGAGTGGAGGTGGGTCAAAATTCTGGAGAAGGAAAGGTAAAGATTCGTTTTTTTTTAACCGAGAGGGCTTACCTGACGATCGATATCTGGGATGACCGTGGCGAGAAGATCAAAACCCTCGTGACGGCAAAAGAAGAGCCACTTGGTGACCGCAAATATTTGTGGGATCGACGAGATGCGGCTGGAAATTTAGCAGCACCAGGAGAATACAGAGTAAAAATTACCGCCGAGCCCACCTACTCGTCTTATCATTATTTCCAAAAGGTTGTGGAAAAGAGGGTTAAGTTATGAGCGCGACCATCCAGGGAAAGGTCTGGGTGGTGGGCCACGATGTGGACACCGACCAGATTTATCATGGGCAGTACCTCCCTTTGACCGATCCAGCGGAGATGGCGAAGCATGCCATGGAGTATGTTCCCGGTATGGAGAACTTTGCTCGGGAAGTGAACAAGGGAGATATCATTCTGGCCGGCCGGAATTTTGGCTGCGGCTCATCTCGGGAGCACGCTGTCCTCTGCCTGCAGCACGCCGGTGTCGTTTTGGTTATCGCCGAGTCCTTCGGCCGTATCTTTTATCGCAACGCCATCAACTTGGGTTTTCCCCTGTTGGAGTGCTCCGGCATTTCACGTTTCGCCAAGAGTGGCCAGAAGATTGAGGTAGATTTGGTGCCCGGGGCGATTCAGAATCTGGATACAAGCCAACAGATTCAGGGGCATCCTCTTTCTGGCCTGGAGCACCACATCACGCAAAAAGGTGGTCTTCTAGCGTATTTGAAAGAGGAGATGGAGGAGTGAATCGATGAAAAAGCTCTGGGCGCCCTGGAGGGCGAAATACATTCTCGGTCCCAAGGAGAAGGGTTGCCTGCTTTGTCGCGTCTCCAGGGAGGATAAAGACGAGGACAATTATGTCCTGTGGCGGGGCGAATTGGGATACGTCATGCTCAACTTATATCCCTACAATGCCGGCCACCTGATGATCGTTCCCTATCGCCATGAGGCATGCCTGGAGAATCTGAACAACGATGAGTCACTTGAGCTGATGCAGTTGGCTCAGAAAAGCATTACAGCTCTGAAGAACTCCATGCAACCCCAGGGATTTAATCTGGGCATCAACCTGGGCAGCATCGCCGGAGCGGGCATCGATGGTCACGTCCATCTCCATATTCTACCCCGCTGGAGGGGAGACACCAATTATATGCCGGCTCTAGCCTCTACCAAAGTGATTTCCCAAGCACTGGGGGAGACTTATGATACATTGAAGGCAGCCTTTAAAGCCCAGGTTGGCTGAGGTGGAATAAGATCATAGGCTGCCCTGCGGATTTCCCCGTGTCCCAAGCGGGAAACACACCGTTATCTATTCGCAACTCGTTGCCCATAGAGAATTCAGAACGCGGTCCTGCTTGGGTTTCGGCAAACGCTGGCGGCAGGATCGAATTTCGCCAAGAATTCCCGTGGGTTGAGCAACACTTGGGACTGGAGGGGAGAACATTATCTCCCCCCAGAGGAACTTTGGATCTTAGACGAAATTCAGTTTAAGAGACCTAAAATCTGACGCGTATGCAGAAAAAGCCCGCCGTTGTGGGCTTTTTTCTGTGTTGGCTTGAGAATTGCGATGTTTTTAGGTCAAAGTGAAACAGCCCCATTTGGCGATATTCTCTTCATATCGATTCATGTGAATTTTCGGAATTTTACTACACGAGAAATCGATCTTCGATTATTTCTTTGGAAACTGTGTGTTCCCGGGCGTATAGATATTGTCTTGCTAAACAGGGAGTTGTGACAGCAAGACAAAATCTATCTGGAAGATCATCGAGACCTTTTTGATGTCATACTAGAACCACACTTTCGCTGAAGGTTATAAATAAAAATGGTATAAAAATTGCTTTCCAATGAGCTGCTGTGAAATGCTGTTCCATTGAGAGATCTGGCCATATGTCAGGGAGATGTGGTTGTGGGTCGTCTGCCAGATCCCCTTCGGAGAAACGTCCTGAAAGAGGAGAACCGCCTGTTTGGCGTCCTTTGTTCCCCGATAAGGTTAAAAAAATCAAAGAGGAAGAAGTGGTAAATCGCAAAGTCAACGAGAAAAAGGGGCACAAATCCCCCATAGAAGAAGAGGCGCTTCAAGCTGCCAAAGAGGTTATGAAGGCTTTTCTCATCGTTTATAAGGTCTATTCCCTCTACCCAGAAGAGAATGACCAGTGCAAGAGGAGTCTTCTCAGCGCCATGAAGAGACTCCAAGCCTATTTCAAGTTTTCCCAGCGGTTCAGGTTGGAGATATTAAAATATGAGCTCCACCTGGAGGGCCAACCCGTTTACGAAGGCCCGGAGGAAGAGGGGAATTTCGCCTTCGTCTTTTTCAGAGATGGGATTCAATGGCTGGAAATAAGCTCTGGGATCGCGCTGGATGAACTCCACAGCTTGTTTCGTATCGTCGTCTCAGAGCAGGTCCGAAAGGCTGAAAAGGGAGATATCGTGACGGCTTTGTGGGAGACTCAGCTTCCCCATGTGGATTACTATGCAACGGATGAGCTTCTTTTTGCCCAACAGGAGGACTTGAGCACTGAGGGTATCATGGATAGAATTGTGGAATACAGCGATAAGGGCTTCCCAGGGGTGGATCCCGACACGACGAAGGACAAAGCCCCACAGCTTTCTCTTAAGATTCAAGATAAGGGGGACCTGTTCAATTTGAGCGAAGCAGAAAAGGAGTACTTGAGCTCCCTGATGCAAAGAGAGACGACCAGGGACCCCATGGACGACACGATGATCATGCTTCTCGATGCCCTGCCAGAGGATGATCTTCAGGGCGACTTTGAGGCCATCATCGACTTCCTGGAGAAACTCTATCTCGATAGTCTGGTTCGGTCCGATTTGGAACGGGCCAATGAGCTTCTCAAGAGGATGCAACTCATAGAGGTTCATTGTACAAAAGAGAAAAAATGGGCTCTCCCTGTGGTTGAACGCTTTTTCGCAAAGACGGTAAGCTCTCAGGCCTTTAAGATAATAGAAGAAAATCTCGTCCACTTGGAAGAGGAGCCGCTTAACAAACTACTTCATCTTATAGGTCTTAAGGCCCAGTTGGTGGAACCGCTGTTTCGGATTCTGCAGCAGACCGAATCTTTCAAACTCAGAGAGGTATTAATAAAAGTTTTGGCAGAATTGGGCAGGAAGGACTTCTCGATGGTCGCCTCCTTGCTCGATGGGAACGAGGAAGCCCCATCAAAGGACATGATCCTCCTTCTCGACAGGATTGGAGGCGTCGAGGCTTGCGGGGTTTTAGAGGGGTTTCTGCAAAGCCCGAATCCGCTGATCAAAAAATCGGCTCTGGCAGTTTTGATGAGGCAAGAGTCTCCGGATTTTAAAAAGATTTTCGAGTTTATCGAGGAAGAGGACAGAAGTATTCGAAAGGCGCTCTTTCAGTGTCTCGGAAGGCAGAGGAACAAAATTTGTGAAGACCTTTTGGTCGATTACATTCAAGAAGAGGATTTCCTTAAGAAGGGCCCTGATCAGATCCTCATTACATTAAAAACTTTAGGTCGCTGCGGCTCAACAAGATCGTTGCCTCTTCTCAAGAAGTTGCTGTTGAGAAAGGGGATATTTCTACCCCGTGATTACCACACTGTCCGTCACGGGGCAACCCTGGCCCTGAAGGATCTGGGAACGCCGGAATCTCTCTCTCTTCTGGAGGAGGGCAGGGGATCGAAGAAACGATCCATCCGGAAGGCCTGTGTGGCAGCCTTAGCCGAAGAGAAGTCATGATCTCAGAAACAGAAAAAGAACTCAGCGATTTCCTAGGCCAGCAAGTGGTTAAGCTGAAAGGAGAAAGGCTCGTTGCGGCCGTTTTCCGTCTTATAAAGGGCGTGGTGATCTATCAGTCCGTCAACCGCCTGAGCCTTGAGGGAATCGCGGATTTTAAGGCAGTGATCCGAGAAATTTTGAATTCTGGAGCTGAAGCCACTTTGCTGTGGTCGAGGGGGCATTTCTATCTGGGCGGGGAGAAAATTCCGTTCACATCGAAGAACTTTGACCTTCTCAATCGGACCATCGATGTGTTTTCCAGAAGAGGCCTTTCGGGACTCTCCTTCGCAGAGGGGGTTTTGCAGGTACCGGAAAAGGAAATCTTCCGATTTTTCAAGGTCTTTCAAGAATCGGAGAAAGAACAATGCCCGGAAAAAATGATTCGCGAGATGCTCGATTCGAACTCGATTTCTTGGGTCGATATCCACCTCAAATCTGAGAATGAAGAGAACAGCGAAAGAGAGCCCAGTGCTCCTCAGGATCGGGCCAAGAAGAACTATCTCTATTCCATCACCGCCGTGAAGGAGGTCTGCCAAAAATTGACTGTCAATGAGAAAGCTGGGGTCCGAAAGGCCAAAAGGCTGGTTCAGAACATCGTGGACATAGTTATTGAAGACGAAGGGATCGTTTTAGGTCTCACGACCCTGAAGAACTATGATAATTACACGTATAATCATTCAGTCAACGTGGCCGTGCTGGCCATCTGTCTTGGAAAAAGGCTCGGACTGGAACGAAATTCACTGAGGGTTCTGGGAATATGCGGTCTTTTTCATGATTTGGGGAAGGTCATGTTGCCCAAGGAAATCCTGCACAAGAAGGGACAGCTTGACGATCAGGAATGGGTTGAGATAAGAAAGCATCCCCTCTACAGTGTGGGCACCATCTTAAAGCTCCAAGCTTCCCATGAGCTGAAGGCCAAGATCGTCCTGGCTCCCTTCGAGCATCACATACGTTATGATCGCACGGGTTACCCGAAAGTCGAGGCGAAACCGGATCTCAGCTTCTTCGGAAGAATTCTGGCCGTGGCGGATTGCTATGATGCCATGACCTCAGCGCGGAGTTATCGGCCTTATCCTATCTCGCCAGACCAGAGCTTGAGCTTAATGCTGGAGAAATCAGGAAAGGACTTCGATCCCGTTATCCTAAAAGTCTTCATTCAGATGATGGGCATCTTTCCAGTGGGGACCGTCGTCGAACTCAACACCGGGGAGAAGGGGCTTGTATTAGGGAAGAATCCTGACCCGGGCATGCTGAGTCGGCCAAGGGTTCTTCTCCTTTTCGATGAAAAAGGAAAAAAGCTTTTAGATAGGCAGGTTGTCGATCTTTGCGAAAAGGAAAAAAAGACTGGGCAGTTCAAGAGAACGGTCAAAAGAGCCATCAATCCCAAGGAACACAAAATCAATCCCACCGAGTACCTTCTCTAAAAAGCCACACCTTTCTACAGGCCTCAAATTGTCATATTATCAAGGAAGACTATCTCGTAAGTTGCTTCCTCTGAGCCTTATAGCTCCTCGAGGTTCACGGGGGGGGGACCATCCCGGGCGTGTCGTCATCCATGCCCGAGCGGCTTGTGAGGGTGTTGGTGATCTTTTTGCCTTACCCTTTGGTAGCGATGCGTCGATTTGCGGATTGGTGACGGCGCCCTCGCCTGATAGTAGTATCCTAAAAAAAGCACTCGGACTCAAATTGACCCAAGCGCTATTTTCTCTATCTAAACAGGTTAGGTGTTAGTTTTTCTTGGCGGCGGGTTTCTCGGCAGACTCTGTCTTCATGACGTTCACTGCCTTGGCCAGCTTGGATTTTTTGCGGTCAGCTGTTCTGCTGTGGACGACTCCCTTGGAGGCGGCCTTGTCTAGCAAAGAGGTGACTGTGGCCAGATCCTTTAAAGCTTGATCTCTGCTTTGCGCTTGACGAACCTTCTTCTCGGCGGATTTTACCTGGGATTTGACCATTCGATTGCGCTGCCGACGTTTTTTATCTGATCGCATTCGTTTCGCCGACGAGACATGTGTGGGCATGTTAGCCTCCTTATGAACACTTCGACTTGACAATATATCTTCTCAGATGGCCATTGTCAACCCCAAAATCCAGGCCATCATTTTTCTTGACTCGGCTGGGGGGAGGTGCTATTTTACCTCCTTGAGGGTGGGGCTGCGCCGACGTGGCATTGGCCGGCCTAACTTGTGAAACCCTCGGATGTCCAGAGGACAATTCCTCGACTTCTGGGGTGCGCTCATGTCTGTCCGCGAGAAGCTCGACCAGGTGCCTTCCAAACCAGGTGCTTACGTCCTTAAAAGCGAAAGCGGAAAAATTCTCTATATCGGGAAGGCCAAGGTTCTCAAAAATCGTTTGCGTGCCTATTTCCAGGGTCCATCCACCCATCCCAGGCTTCGGGCGCTGATGAGCAAGGTGACCGATTTTGAGACGGTGGTGACGGACACCGATGTGGAGGCCCTCATTTTGGAGGCGAACCTCATCCGCCTCCATCGCCCTCGCTACAATGTCAATCTCAAAGACGATAAGCGCTATCCGTGGTTGAAAATCACCGTTGACGAGCCCTATCCTCGACTCTCCGTTGTTCGCAGGAGGAAACAGGACGGGGGTCGATATTTCGGCCCCTACACTAACGTGAAGGCCATGCGGGCCACCCTTCGAACTCTGCGCAAGATTTTTCCCATCCGCACTTGCCCCTTCCCCCTGCCCAGCTCTCGCTCCATTCCCCTGTGCCTCGATTACCATATCAGACGCTGCATGGGTCCTTGCCAAGGTATGATCAGCCAAGAAGATTACTGGCGTATGATCGATGGGATCTGTTTGTTTCTCTCGGGCCAAAAAACGCATCTCAAGGACCTTTTGCGTCGGCAAATGCTCAGTGCCGCCGAAAGGAAAAACTTTGAGTTGGCGGCTCAACTCCGGGATCAGATGTTCGCCCTGGAGGCGGTGCTGCGCAAGCAGAAAGTGGTCTCTCCGGATGCCACCGACCGCGACGTCTTGGCCTACGCAGCCCAAGATAACCATGCCTGTGGGGTGATCCTGCAAATTCGAGAGGGAGCCATCATCGCACGGCAGCATTTTCATGTCAACGTCCCCTCCGTCAGCGATCCATCGGATGTCCTGTCCACCCTCATCCGCCGATACTACGGCGATGCAGCCCTGATTCCCGGGGAGATCCTGTTGTCTCAAAAGTTGGCAGACATGCATCTTTTGGAACAATGGATGAGGATCAAGAGGGGCAAAAAGGTGGTTATTCAGGTCCCCCAGAGGGGGGAGAAGTTCAAGTTGGTCAGGATGGCCATGGAGAATGCCCGACTCTTGCTCCGGGAGACAATGTCGGAAAGGCAGAAGAAAAAGGCTCAGCTGCCCCGGCCGGTGGTGGCCTTACAGAAGGAGATGGGACTCCCAAGGCCACCACGGCACATTGAGGCCTTTGATATCTCCACCATCCTGGGACAGGACGCCGTGGGCTCTTTGGTGGTGTTTCGAAGCGGCCGCGCGGCGAAGAGAGAGTATCGGAGATACAGAATCAAATCGGTTGGGCAGCAGGACGACTTCGCCATGATAGCCGAGGTGGTTGGCCGGCGGTTTCAGAGGCTCTTAGGAGAACAAAGAGAACTTCCCGATCTGGTGGTAGTGGACGGTGGAAAGGGCCAGCTCTCGGCTGCCCGTAGAGCAATTGCCGATCTGGGGGTGAAAGAGCAGCCCATGGTGGGATTAGCCAAACGCCTGGACGAGGTGTTTCTTCCGGATCGATACGAAGCGATGATGATACCGAAGAGCTCTCCAGCCTTGAAGTTGCTCCAACGTATCAGGGATGAGGCCCATCGATTTGCCGTCCAGTATCATCGTCAGCTAAGAGGACGTAGGGTCCGGGGCTCACAGCTGGAGGCCATTCCCGGCATCGGCCCTGAGCGGGTCCGACGCCTTCTCAAGCATTTTGGCTCTTTGAGACGTTTGGCAGACTCTTCATTAGAGGATTTAAGGGAAGTGCCGGGATTGGGTCGGCAGTTAGCTGGGCGCATCTATGAGCATCTCCACGAATCCGTTTCAGTTTCCTGAAAGCGGTTGGTTTCTCTTTTGCTCCCCCAAAAGGGCCGATTATTCTTCAACGGGCAGTATTGGTATTGGAGTTTTCAAGTGATACTGGAAAGAATCGTTGTGGGAGACTTAGAAACGAACTGCTACATATTTGGCTCCCTGAAGGAAAAGGAGGTTGCTGTCATCGATCCAGGAGGAAGTCCGGAGCAGATTCTTTCGGTGCTGTATGGATTGACTGCCCAAGTTCGATACATCGTTAACACTCATGGACATATGGATCATATCGCTGCCAACCGGCAGATCAAGAGGCGTACCGGGGCGAAAATCTGCATTCACCGAGCCGATAGCGAGATGCTCATCGATGCCCGCAAAAACTTCTCCGATCTTCTGGCAGTTCCGGTGACCTCGCCGCCAGCCGATCGTTTTTTGGAGGCTGAAGACATCATCAGGTTGGGAGAACTGGAGCTTAAGGTCATTCACACGCCGGGCCACTCACCGGGAGGAATTTCCCTGGTCTCCGACGGGCTTGTTTTCACAGGAGACGCCCTGTTCGCTGGCTCTATCGGCCGTTGGGATTTTCCGGGTGCCTCCTATAATCTCCTTTTGGCCTCGGTGCGCAATAAACTCTTAGTTCTCAGTGAGGATATGATAATCTATCCGGGACACGGCCCCATCTCCACCATCGGCGCAGAGAGACGAGAAAATCCATTTTTCGCCAGCCGCTGGTGAGGAATGGAGAGAAATGAGGAATTGCCCGAGGTCTTTTCCCAGCGGATGTGGAGTGATCAAGGTGTCAAGTTCTCTGGTTGAGTTTATCCACTACCTTCAGGTAGAGCGTCGACTATCGCCTGCCAGCATCGACGCCTACCGCCGAGACATCAGACGCTATGTTCAATTTTTAGCCTCTCAGGGTCTGTCTCCCCGGGAGCAACTACAACCAAAACTTGTCACTACCCACCTGCTCTCTTTGCGTCAGCAAGGGCTTTCCCCCGCCTCTGTGGCCAGGAATTTCTCCGCCATCCGGTCCTTCCACCGCTTTCTGGTCTCAGAGGGTTTGGCCGAAAGAGACACCACAGAGCACCTGCGCGCTCCGCGGCTATGGAAGAGGCTGCCCTCAGTTTTGCATCAATCCGAGATAGAGAAGTTGCTCCAACAGCCGGATCTCTCGACACCAGCTGGCATGAGAGACCGGGCCATGTTGGAGCTGATGTACGCTTCCGGCCTGCGGGTCTCGGAACTTCTGGCCCTAAAGACCTCAAACCTGTTGTTGGAGGTGCATTTTATCCGAGTTCTTGGCAAGGGATTGAGGGAGAGAGTCGTTCCCGTTGGCCGAGAAGCCGTGAAGTGGGTGGAGCGATATCTTCGAGAGGCGCGCTCCCGCTTGGTGCGTGGAGACTCCGGGGACATCCTCTTTGTGAATACTAGAGGTAAAGGATTGTCGAGAATGGGTTTCTGGAAAATACTTAAGAAATATGTTGAGATGGCTCACCTGAAAAAGCCTGTCAGTCCCCATACCTTGCGGCATTCCTTCGCCACACATCTGTTAGAAGGAGGAGCGGATCTGAGAGCCGTTCAAGAGATGCTCGGGCACGCGGACATCTCTACCACCCAGATATACACGCATGTGGACCGGGAGTATCTCAAAGAGGTCCACCGCACCTTTCATCCTCGAGGATGAGCTCTCCTGAGATCGAGCCACCGTCATTGCCATGGGTCTTTAAAGGGACCGCCTGGGCGAGAGGATACCATGAGCCCAGCAGTCGCTGCCTGGTCATCTCATGCGACGGTGAAGATCTGCCGGGGAGGGTGCATCAGCTGTGTGTGAACTGCCTGCCGGTGCTGGACGGGCGACTCATACACCCATCTGAGGAGCTGCGTTGGGCCGCACAGTTCGCTCGCCACAGAGGAAAGAAGGATCAGGCATGTGGGAACGGTTAATGGAGTTGATCATTCTCGCGCCAGCGATTCTTTTCGCCTTGGCTATCCACGAGTGCGCCCACGGATTGGTGGCCGACCGGCTTGGTGACCCTACACCTCGAAATGCTGGGCGGTTGACTCTGAATCCCCTGAGGCATCTGGATCCCATCGGCACCATCATGCTCTTCTTGGTCCGCGTTGGCTGGGCCCGGCCAGTGCCAGTGAATCCCGGCTACTTCGATAATCCTAAAGCGGGAATGATCTGGGTCTCCCTGGCTGGGCCGGTGGCGAACATGACGGGGGCCCTGAGCTGTGGGTTGCTTATCAGGCTTCTGGAACCCGCCACGTCTCGACTGGACATTCGGATTATAGCAGTGCTGGTGGCCATTCTGGCCTGGGGGATGATCATCAACCTGATCCTGGCAGCTTTTAATTTGCTCCCTCTCCCGCCGCTGGATGGGAGCAAAATACTCCTGGGTGTGCTGCCGGCCGGTGGAGAGAGGTTTTATGAGAAGCTGAAACGGTGGGGGCCCCTCCTGCTGCTGGCCCTGGTTTTGGTGGGGCGCTCCCTGTTATGGGGCTATATTTTTCCCTTCGTGCGCTTTTTTAGCTTCATCTTCGCTGGACAGCAATTTTCACACTTTCTGGGCACTAGCTGATCTTCTGGGAACAAATTTTGAGCAGCGGAAGGACTTTTTTTGCATTCTGCAAGAGGTTTGGCGCTTCGCTGAGTGAGCGCTCATAGCCTGTAGGGATCTGTTCCCCAAATGATTTTTCGTCTTCCTCTTCTACCGTCGAAAAAGCGGTCGGAAAGGTCTGGTCCCTCCTGCAGATCGCATCTTCCGGCCGTCTCGGCCTGGAAATGATGACGGAGGCATGGCCCCATGGAGTTGACGCACGAGACCATTTCGCTGAAGTTGAGACATACATTTCGCACGTCACGAGAGGCCAGTGACGTGCGCAGAAACGTCGTCTGTAAGATACAACATCAGGGGGTGGAGGGCTTGGGAGAGGCAGCTCCGTCTACCTACTACAACCAAGATGCCCAGACGGTGAGCAAGGCTTTAGACGACATCGCCCTCAAGTTGAAAGACGATCCTTTCGCTTTGGAGGGTATTGTCTCAGAGATGTGGCACCTTTTTCCAGGGGAGGCTGCGGCCAGAGCGGCCGTGGATATGGCCATTCATGATATCGTCGGCAAGATGCTCGATGTCCCTCTTTATCGCCTTCTGGGTCTGGATCCGCAAAAAACCCCGCAGACATCAGTAACCGTTGGGTTGGACGACATCGAGGTGATGCAGAAAAAGGTGCTGGAACTGGACCAGGCGCCTATTCTCAAGATTAAGCTGGGTACTCAGGGAGACATGGACATTGTGAGAGCCATACGTCAGATCTCCACAGCGACTATCCGGGTCGATGCCAATGCCGCCTGGACAGCTCGGGAGGCACTGGAGAAGATCTCCGCTCTGATGGAGTATGACATAGAGTTTGTGGAGCAACCCTTGGCTGCCGATGACCTGGAGGGTCTCCGGTGGCTGAAGAAAAGGGTCAAGGTGCCCATCGTACTGGACGAGAGTGTGCGAATCGCCGCTGATATACCCGCCCTGGTCGATTGCGCCCACGGCATCAACATAAAGCTGATGAAAAGCGGGGGGCTACGAGAGGCCCTGGGCATGATCCACGTGGCCAGAGCCCTGGGTCTGCGGGTGATGTTGGGCTGCATGCTGGAGACCTCCCTGGCCGTTACGGCGGCGGCTCATCTTTCCCCCCTGGTCGACTACGCCGATCTCGATGGCCATCTGCTCATTGAAAACGACCCGTATTCGGGAGTAGATGTAGTGGGGGGAAAGCTGGTTTTGCCGCAAAGACCGGGAATTGGTGCAGTGACCTCTGCGGAAGGGAGGTAGAAGGATGGTACGTCGGCTCCCCATTGTGGCCGTCGTCGCGGTTCTCCTCTTGGTAGCCCTGGGTTGCGGTGGTCCCTTGGTTCGCTCGCGTCTACCTCAGGACCCTTTGGTCCGTTTGCGGGAACAACTGCAGGGGCTGTTTGCCGAAGCGGCTTTCGGCAATGCCTTCTGGGGGGTCCTCATTCAGTCAGCGGACACGGGGGAGGTAATCTTCAGCCAGAATGAGGAGAAATCCTTTGTGCCGGCATCCAATATGAAGCTGTTCACCACAGCCGTCGCTCTTTTAAAATTGGGTCCTGAATTTCGTTACCAAACCAGGCTTTACGGTCTGGGAGAGGTTGACGATGAGGGCACTCTTCAAGGATCTCTGTTGATTGAGGGCTCCGGAGATCCCACCATCTCGGGTCGATTCATGGACGGGAGAATCACGGCTACCTTCGAGGCTTGGGCGGAGAGCCTAATCTCCCGGGGCATTAGGAAAGTCGCCGGTGACATCATCGGCGACGACGACATCTTCGACGATCAATCCCTGGGACCGGGCTGGGCTTGGGATTATCAAACGGATTGGTATGCGGCCCAGATAAGTGGTCTTTCCTTTAACGACAACTGCGTGGATATCAGCATTGTCCCAGGAGAAGAGATTGGCGATCTGGCTCAGGTAGAGTTGAATCCCGTGACCTCCTACGTCACCATCAACAATACATTGAGAACCTGCCTCCATTCTTGGGAGCAGGAGATGAAATTTTGGCGCCATCCAGGAAGCAACCAGGTGGATCTGACGGGATCTATCGCCCTGGAAGGTAAGGGATATGAGGGCTGGATTACCGTAGATAATCCCACCTTGTTTGCCGCCACGGTCTTTAAAGAGGTGTTGATGGCCCGTGGCATTCAGGTGGCTGGTCAGGCGCTAGACGTCGATGAAGTCGACCCGGAGAGTGTGGCAAACCACCACCAGAACTGGCCTCCCGTGGCCACCTTGACCTCCCCGCCCATGACGGAGATCATCAAGGTGGTCAATAAGCGGAGTCAGAACTATTACGCCGAACAGTTGCTCAAAACCCTGGGGGCAGTCTTCACGGGTAAGGGGAGTTTTGCCGGTGGGGTTGAAGTGGTCAAAGAAACTCTGGCTGAGGTGGGCATATCTCCGGGACAATTCATCATGGTAGATGGTTCAGGACTTTCTCGGCACAATTTTTGCTCGCCCAGACAAATAGTCACCCTGCTGAGCACCATGGCCAGGCACAGCTCTTTCACTTACTTTCGAGATTCGCTTCCCATCGCAGGGGTAGACGGGACCATTGGCCTGCGCATGCGGGGCACCACAGCGCAGGAAAAAACGTGGGCCAAAACAGGCTATGTGGATCGAGTGCGAGCTCTTTCGGGGTATGTATACAGCCTGGATGGGGAGCTGATCATCTTCTCCATGATCGTCAACAACTACAGCGTCCCAACGAGTATGGCCGAGGACGTTCAGGATAGGGCTTGTCAAATGTTGGCCAGTTTCTCGCGCCGGGGGGCATTTTCTCAGAGAAAGATCCCATGATATTTTCTCCTCGACCCAGGCGCAGAGAATTTACGCTACGCAGCCGGAAAAAGGCGGCAGAGGGGAAAAGGGGCGGCTTGAATTTTCGTCGTCCCCACAGAAGGCTGCCTGCTCGCGGCGCGAATCTGTTGTGGCTCATAATATTGCTGATTCTGGTGATCTTTTTGATGCGATATTTCCGATCTCTGAACTGGTGACGATTCGCACATGTGAAGAAAAGGAGGGTTTCTTTGGGCAAGAAATTGGGCCAGATGCTCGTCTCTGAAGGCAGGATAACCGAGGAACAGCTGGAGCTGGCCCTGGAGCGGCAAGCTGAAATGGGGGGAAAGCTCGGCGAGTGTCTAGTGGAATTGGGCTTGATCGAGAGCGAGGACGAGATCCGCGAAATCTTAAACCGGCAGTTCAGCTTGGGGACTCTGAAACTCTCGGAGATGGAGCTTGAGCCTGAGGTGGTGAACCTGGTACCCGCCGATATGGCCAGAAAGTTCGGTGCCATCGCCGTGGATCGCGATGGCAACTCCCTCACCGTGGCCGTGTCGAATCCCGACGATCCCTTTGCCCTGGACGCATTGAAGTTCGTGACCGGGTGTGAGATTCTTCCTGTGGTCGCCTCCGAGACCTCCATTCAAAAAGCCCTTGAGGTTTACTACGAGTCGGGCGACGAAGAGAAATATGATGATATCATCAAGGAACTCAGGGACGATGATCTAGAGGTGGTTCAGGAGGAAGGGGAGGAGGCCCCTAACCTCCAGGAGCTGAAGAGCCAAGTTGCGGAGGCACCCCTGGTCAAGCTGGTCAACAGAATTATCGCCGACGCCATCTTTAAGGGGGCCAGCGACATCCACATAGAGACCTACGAACAAAAGCAGCAGGTGCGCTATCGCATCGACGGAACCCTCATCGAGATGCCCTCGCTGCCCCATCGGTTGAGGGCGGCCATCGTCTCGCGCATCAAGATCATGGCCGATCTGGACATCGCCGAAAGGCGTATTCCTCAGGACGGAAGGATCAAGGTGAAATTGGGCCGCAGAAAAGCCGACCTGCGCGTCTCTACCCTGCCCACCATCTTCGGCGAAAAAGTGGTGATGAGGATTCTGGATTCCAGCAACCTGGTGCTGGACATGACTCAGCTGGGCTTTGAGGACAAAGCTCTGGCCGACTTCCATAAGGCCATCAAGAAGCCTTACGGCATCGTTCTGGCCACCGGGCCCACGGGCAGTGGAAAGACCACCACTCTCTACTCAGCCTTAAATTCTCTCAACAACAAGGCAGTGAACATCATGACCGCCGAAGATCCGGTGGAGTATCACCTGGATGGCATCAATCAACTTCAGGTGCACCCCGAGATCGGCTTGACCTTTGCTGCGGCATTGCGATCCTTCCTGCGCCAAGATCCCAACATCATCATGGTGGGTGAGATCCGAGATCTAGAGACGGCCGAAATCGCTATTCGAGCCGCTTTGACGGGTCATCTGGTGTTGAGCACGGTGCACACCAACGATGCGCCCAGCACCATCAACAGATTGGTGGATATGGGTATCCAACCCTTCCTGGTGGCCTCTTCCCTCAACCTCATCGTCGCTCAGCGGCTGCTTCGCACCATCTGCCCTCATTGCAAGCAGCATGACGAACGGACTCACGAACGTCAAGAGCTGTTGGAGGGTTTGGGCCTTACCCCCGAGGAGGCTCAGCAAATGGCTACCTATCATGGCGCTGGTTGCTCGGAGTGCCACCACACGGGTTTTTCGGGCCGTATTGGAATTTACGAGGTCATGCCCATATCCTGGAAGCTACAGGAGATGATTGTGGCGGGGACCGCCGGACAGGAGATACGCCGGCAGGCGATCGTGGAACGGATGCTGACCCTAAGAGACGCTGCCATGAGGAAATTAGAACAGGGCAGAACGACCGTGGAAGAGGTCATCAGAGAGACGGTCAGCGATTGAACTGGCAATGCTGATGAGTGATGAGACGATTGTTAACATGAGGTGATGAGATGGTTACCCTGCTTGAACTGTTGGAAGAAATGGTTACTAAGAATGCCTCGGACCTTCACCTGACTGTGGCGGTGCCGCCCGTTTTTCGCCTGGACGGCGATTTGGTACCTTCCCAACACGAGGTTCTGCGTCCTGCCGACACTCAGCGGCTGGCATTCAGCGTGCTCTCGGAAAATCAGAAGAAGAAGTTCGAGGAGAATAAGGAATTGGATCTCTCATTCGGCATCGAGAAGTTAGGCAGATTCAGGGCCAACGTGTTCTTGCAGAGGGGATGCGTGGCCATGGCTGTCCGGCTCATTCCCTTTGTCATCCCCTCCTTTGAGGAGTTGGGCCTGCCCAATGTCATAGCGGATCTGGCCTTGAAACCTCGGGGCTTAGTGCTGGTCACGGGGCCCACCGGCAGCGGAAAGTCAACTACCCAGGCAGCTATGGTCGACAGAATTAATCGCCATCGAAGTGTCCACGTGGTCACCGTGGAGGATCCTATCGAGTTTTTACACCAACACAATCAATCCATCATCAATCAGCGGGAAGTTTATGAGGACACCAACTCCTTCGTCAACGCCTTGAAATATGTCCTACGTGAAGACCCCGATGTGGTTTTGGTCGGCGAGATGCGCGATTTGGAGACCATGGAGACCACCTTGCGGATCGCCGAGACAGGACACCTAGCTCTGGCCACTTTGCACACAAATTCCTGCGACCAGAGCATCAACAGGATCGTCGATGCTTTTCCCGCCCACCAACAGGCCCAGGTGAGAACACAGCTGTCTTTCGTCCTAGAGGGAGTTGTCTCCCAGCAACTCCTGCCCAAAGTCGGAGGTGGGCGCATTTTGGCCATGGAAATTCTGATCTGCACCCCAGCCATCAGAGCTCTGATCCGGGATGAAAAAGTGCATCAGATCTACAGCCTGATCCAGGCGGGCACCAAATATGGGATGCGGACCATGAATCAGTCGCTGTTGGAACTGAGCCAGAGCGGGCAAATCACCATGAACGATGCGCTGAAATGCAGTGCCAAACCCGATGAATTAAAGGATATGCTATCCACCGGTGGGCTAGAACGCCATGATCAGTCCGCTCCGCGGTGGCAGGCTGTGAAGGAGGGGAAGAAATAGCTCCCTCTTAAAGAAAGCGGGAGCGGATTTTCCCGCTTAAGGAGGTACAGTGCCTACATTTATTTATAAAGGACGAACCCGACTCAAAGGCGCAGTCTCTGGAGAGCTGGTGGCCGAAAACCGCGAAGAGATCACCAAGATGCTTCGCCAACAGGGAATCTTGGCCACTTCGGTTCAGCGCAAGGCATTGCAGATCAACTTTGGTTTCATGTCGAAGGTACGGAGCACAGATCTGGCCATCTTCACACGGCAGTTCGCCACCATGATCAACGCCGGCTTGCCCATCATGCAATGCTTGGAGATCCTTCGAGAACAAGTCACCAAAGACCACTTCCGCAAGATTATTGGCCAGGTGAGCGATTCCGTAAAGGGTGGAAAAACTCTGGCTGAGGCCCTGGCTCAACACCCCAAGGTGTTCAGTTCCCTCTATGTCCATATGGTTGAGGCCGGTGAGCTGGGGGGAATGTTGGATGATATACTGCGAAGGTTGGCCGCATACCTGGAAAAGGCCAATGCTCTCAAGAGGAAAATTCGGGGCGCCATGGTCTATCCTGCCCTGATCACATTGGTGGCCTGTGGAGGAACCATCTTCATGTTGACGACCATTGTGCCCACCTTTGCCAAACTCTTTCAGGAGTTCGGTGGAACCCTGCCGCTGCCCACTCGGGTGGTCTTGATGGTCAGCGCCATACTACAACACAACTTCTTGTACCTGGTCGGATTGATGGTTGCGCTGAGCCAGGGGTTGCGCTATGCCCGTCGCACCGAGAACGGGCGCTACAAGATCGATAAGCTGCTGCTGCGGCTGCCCATCTTCGGCAACTTGCTGAACAAAAGCGCTATCTCCCGGTTCAGTCGCACCCTGGGTACCCTTCTCTCCAGTGGAGTGGCCATCCTGGATTCGCTGGACATCACCGCCAAGACAGCCGGGAACAGCGTCGTGAAGGAGGCGGTGAACCTGGCGCGATCCCGTATTGCCGAAGGCCAGAACATTTCAGATCCGCTAAAGGCTTCGGGAGTTTTTCCTCCCATGGTCACGCAGATGGTGGCAGTCGGGGAGCGGACGGGGCAGCTGGATAACATGCTCAAGAAGATCGCCGATTTTTACGACGAGCAGATCGATGCTGCCGTGGCAGCCCTCACCTCCGTGCTGGAGCCCATTATCGTGATCTTCATGGGATTTATCGTCGGCGGAATCCTCATCTCTATGTATCTGCCCATGTTCGATTTAATCAGCGTTATTAAATAGGACCAGGGTCACCATGGCCATCAAAAAAGCCCAGGAGAATTATCCCAAGTCCATTTATGCGTTGATGATCTTCCGGCTCATCCTGATCACCTTGATTTTGGGAGCCGCTATCCTCTTTTTGGCGGGAAGGTCACAGAGTTTCTCCCTTACTCCCATCTATGGGCTTTTGGTCCTCACCTATGTAATCTCGGGTTTTTATTGGTTGGCCGCCAAGCTGGAGGTCGCCCCGACCCTTTTGGTCACCGTTCAGCTGAGCATAGACGTGGCCTTGGTGACGGGGATTTTGTATTACTCCGGGGGTTCGGAGAGCATTCTCACCCTGCTATATTTGTTGATCATCATTAGCTCCACCATGTTTGTGCATCTCGGGGGGATCTTGTACATCTGCACCTTGGCAGCCGCTGCCTACGGATTGCTGAGCTGGCTGCAATACCACGGTATCTGGGAAACAATATCCTTTTTCTATCCGGATCGGTTGCCCCGGCCGCCAGAGCAGCTGTCCATCAACGTTTACTTGAACATCTGTTTCTTCTATCTGGTGGCCGTTTTGAGCGGTTTTTTGGCCGAGAAGCTCCGCCAAAAGGGGGAGGAGCTGGAATCCACCTCCCGAAAGCTGCGCAAGGTCCTGCTGGATACCGACGATATATTGGAGAACATGAACAGCGGTCTGATCACCCTTGATGGGGAGGGTAGGATCCTGCATTTCAATCGGGCTGCTGAGAGCATCTTGAGCTTGGACAGCAGCCAGATCAAAGGCAAACTCTACCAGCAGGTGTTTGAGGAGGTCAGCAGTGAGCTCAGCCAGGTCTTGCGCTCTGCCCTTGAGGAGGGCTTGGTCAACTCCAGAACGGAAATTGCCGTCGTCTCGCGGAATGGGCATTCAATCCCCGTGGGGATCAGCACTACCCTGTTGGGCATGGACGAGGGGGAGAGGGGGGGAGTCATCGCCGTCTTCCAGGATCTCACCGAGGCCAAAAAGCTGGAGCGAAAGGTTCGTCAAGCGGATCGGCTATCGGTTCTCGGTCAGCTCTCTGCGGGCATCGCCCACGAGATTCGCAATCCTCTGACCACCATCAGCGGTTCCATCGAGGTGCTCCGCGAATCCCTCAAACTCGCCGGGGAGGAGAGGAAGCTCATGGGGTTGATCACCCGGGAGTCGGATCGATTGAACAGAATCATCACGGACTTTCTCCTGTATGCTCGTATTCGGCCGGCAGACAAAACCGTTGTCGACATCGGCAAGGTAATGGACGAGACCTTGACGATAGTGCGGAACCACGCCGATTTTCACGATGGAATTGAGATGACCAATGCGCTCAAGAGCCAGACGGTGTGTGTCCTGGCAGACCAGGATCAGGTCAAGCAGATTTTCCTGAACATCACCATCAATGCCGTGCAAGCCATGCCCCGGGGTGGGAAACTGACGGTGGGGCTGGTTGAGGGACAGCCTACAGCTCGGCCCCGGGCCAATAACGGCATGGTTCGGATCTTCTTCCGGGATACGGGCTCGGGAATTCCCGCGGGGGAGCTCAAGAACATTTTCGAGCCCTTCTTCTCGTCGAAAAAGGGCGGTACCGGGTTGGGTCTGTCCATCGCACAGAGGATTGTGCAGAATAACGGAGGAGAACTGGAGGTAGAAAGCCAAGTAGGCAGTGGAACCACTTTTATCGTCTCGCTTTTTGCGGCTGGCGAGTTCGGTGAGAAGGAAGATGAGAAAAAAGAGAGAAATTGAGGAAACGCTCCGCAATAAACGTCGAAAGCAGATATTGCGACGTCTGCAGGAGCGAGAGTGGAAGCGGCAAGTCAACGTCTGGCCGGCCGGAAGCAGAGTATATAGAGAGGATCTTGACCTGGACGAGATGGTGGAGGATAAGGATAGTTTTCGGGAGAGATTTTGAGCTAAGAGCTTCCAAATTGGGAGAGTTCAAATGGCAAATGACAAAATCTTAGTGGTCGACGATGAGGATAGCATGTGCAATTTCCTCTCCATTATGTTGAAAAAGGAGGGGTACCAGATTACCACAGCTCACTCCGGCGAGGAAGCTCTCAAGAAGTTGGACAAAGCCGCCCATGATGTGGTCATCAGCGACTTAAAGATGAAAGGTATGAACGGGCTGGGATTAATCGATGAGCTCAACAAAAGAGAATCAGTTCCCTTTGTGATCATCATGACCGCATTTGCCACCATCGAATCTGCCATCGAGGCTTTGAAAAAAGGAGCCTTTGATTATATCACCAAACCCTTCAAGGTGGATGAGATCAAGCTGGCCGTGGCCAGGGCTCTGGAACAGCGGAGGATACGCTCTGAAAATGTCTACCTGAAGAAGCAGCTCCACAAAAAGGAGGCTTTCGGCGACATCATCGGCAAAAGCGATGCCATCATGGAGGTCCTCTCCCAGGTCCGTAAGATCGCCGACAGCGAGAGCACCGTGCTCCTGACCGGAGAGAGCGGCACCGGCAAGGAGCTCATCGCCCGCGCCGTGCACGAGCATAGCTATCGCAGCGAGAAGCCGTTCGTCACCGTCAATTGCGGAGCCCTGCCCGAGGAGCTTCTGGAGAGTGAGCTCTTCGGCCACGTCAAGGGCTCGTTCACCGGAGCCATCAGAGACAAAGAGGGCCTCTTCAAGGTGGCCCACGAGGGAAGTTTTTTCCTGGACGAGGTGGGAGAGATGTCGCCTCGCATTCAGGTCAAGCTGCTGCGGGTTCTGCAGGAGAAGGAGATTGTTCCCGTAGGAGGCACCAGCCCCATCAAGGTGGACGTTCGCTTGATCGCTGCCACCAACGCCGATTTAGACAGTGCCGTGAGCATGGGGCATTTTCGCAAAGACCTGTTCTATCGTCTCAACGTCATTCCCATCCACATTCCCCCGTTGAGAGAGCGCAAAGAGGACATTCTTCTGCTCATCGATTACTTTTTAAAGAAATATAGTGAACCCGATGGGAAGGTGAAGAAAATCAATCCGGCAAGCAGGAAGATCCTGGGCAACTACGCTTGGCCTGGCAATGTCCGGGAGCTGGAGAATGTGGTGGAGCGGGCGGTGACCCTTCAAAAGAGCAATACCATCACCGAAAAGGATCTGCCGGAAAAGATCGTTAAAGGCCAGGGGCGGGTGATGGCCAGGGCCAATGAGCTGGAGAATCCCACCCTGGAGACCATTGAGAAAGCTTACATCTTGTGGGTTTTGCGAGAGTCGGGATGGCAGAAACAGCGCGCCGCTGAGACCTTGGGGATCGATCCCTCCACCTTGTATCGAAAAATCGAGAAATACGGACTTAAAGAGCTCAAGGAGCATAGCATAGGGGAAGCGCGATGATTTTTACCAAAAGAGGATTTAGCCTCATAGAACTGCTTATCGTCGTCGTGATCATCGGCATCCTGGCGGCCACAGCCATCCCGAAATTCCAGAAAATCCAAGCTCGAGTCAAGGGCAGCGAAGCCAAGGGAATGCTGAAAGCTACCCTGGTATTGGAGAAGGCGTATTTCAACCATTACGGCCGGTTCAGTGACTCTCTGGCTCAGATCGGCTTTGTTCAGGAGGCCCTGGTCACCGACAATCCTCCCGGGAGAGGCCGCTATCGGGTGGCCATCGCTGTGGCCTCCGATGAGGCCTTGCTGGTGACGGCCACATCGGTGGTGGATTTTGATAGAGATGGGCAATACAACATCTGGGCCATCGACGAATCCGCCACCATCCAAGAGTTGATCCCCGATTAATCCCCCCACATCCCCCAGGACTTTTCAAAGAAGATGATCACATAAAATGCAAATGCCCATGGCAATTTGCAAGGTGAGGGGCGTGATGTGCCCATCCAGAAAGGGAAATAGGGGACGGTTCATTTTTTTTCTAAGGCCCATTTTTTATCGTTTTCAAGGCCTTATGTCTCAGTTCTCCCGGATCGCAATAAGATCTGCTTTATTTTGGTGCGAATTTTGCTGTTATGAGAGGATGTCGTTTTAGTGAGCGAGCCCCACATTGGCAATGAAAATACACATCAAGAGGGATAAGGAGGTGAAAGAAATGTTGCGGAAACTCAACAACCGACGTGGTTTTACCCTGATTGAGCTGATGATCGTTGTGGTCATCATCGGCATCCTGGCCGCCCTGGCCATCCCCAAGTTCATCCAAGTGACGGGTAAAGCGAAGGTCTCCGAGGCCAAGACCATTCTCAAGGAGATCTTCACCCTGGAGAAGGCCTATTTCAACGAGCACGACACCTACGTGGCTTTCGCCGATGGCGCCGAGTGCGCTTCAATCGGATTCGCCCTTCCCGAGGGAGTTTCGCGGTTCAACTACAAGGTGGAGGCTGGCGCAGCTGGCATCGCTACTGAGTTTACGGCCACGGCCACCGAGAACGGCGTCGATGTCGATGGGAATGGTACTATGGACGGATATCTGACCATGGATCAGGACGGCGGCACCGGTGGTGGCAACGGTCTTACCTGGTAAGAACTGTCAGCCTGAATGGGGGAGGGCAGGGGCGTGAAAAGCTTCCCCTGTTTTCCCCCTTTTTTCTTTATCTCGAAGGTGAGGAGTCGTTATTGGACTTGTGGGTTACGGTTTTGTTCTCAGGACTGTGTTTTTTGACAGGTTTGGCAGTGGGCAGCTTTCTCAACGTGTGCATTTGGCGTCTGCCCCGGGGGCAGTCCGTCGTCCGCCCCCGATCGCGATGCCCGCGCTGCGGCCAGGGGATCGCCGCTGGGGACAACATCCCCCTGGTGAGCTTTTTGCTCCTGCGAGGCAGATGCCGACACTGCAAGGCGCCCATCTCAAGGCGGTACCCGGCGGTTGAGGCCCTCACCGGCACGCTGGCGGTGATCCTCTTTTTAGCCTTCGGCCCCACGGCTCAGGCGGCCGTTCTGTTCGTCCTATTTTGCCTGCTGCTGGTGGTTTCCTTGGCCGATCTGGACCGCATGATCATCCCCGATAAGGTCACCCTTCCGGGGATTGTTCTGGGCCTGGCCCTAAACGTCCTGCTCTCTCCACGCTCCATAGGAGGTTTCCTGTTGGGAGCGGTGGTTGGGGCAGCAGCCTTGTATGGGGTGGCCATTCTGGGAGAGCTGTTGTTCAAAAAGGAGAGCATGGGCGGTGGCGACATCAAGTTGGCGGCCATGGTGGGAGCTTTTGTGGGCTGGAGAGGCGTTTTGCTGTCTCTGTTTTTCGCGGTGCTGGTGGGGGCCATGGTGGGAATTTCTTTGATGATGGTGGGCTTGAAAAAGCGGTGGGAACACATTCCCTTTGGACCCTTCATCGCCTTGGGGACTGTCGTGGTAGTCTTCTGGGGCGAAAACATGGTGAACGCATATTTAAAGACCTTTTTCTAGTCGACGAATAACGTAAGACGCCCGAGATTGGTTTGGCTGGCTGTGGCTCAAGGGCTTTACAGACCGCCGAAGATAATCAGGATGCTGGGGGATGGGAAAAAATCGAGCGCCCTTGCATCCCTCAAGCAACTTTAATTGTCGCGAGGAGAGCGATGCTGACCTTAAACAGAAATGACCGGGGTGTGACCCTGTTGGAAATGGTCATAGTGCTTGTCATTCTGGGGATTTTCCTGGCCTTGGCCGTGCCCAGATTTGTGAAGACCCTGCCGGGCATGAAACTCAAAGGGGATACTCGGGATGTGGTTTCTGTCCTGCGGCTTGCCAGAATGAGGGCCGTGGCCGAGCGCGCTGTGTACGGTGTCTACTTCGATGATCAGAAGTCTCCTCCTGAGTACGTCCTTTTCAAAGACGTGAATGGGAACGAGAAGTTCAACGCCGTGGGTGACGACATTGTGTTCAGCCGGGAGCTCTATAAAAAGGTTCTCTATCGCCGGGTAAATTTCCTCGACTACGTGGCGTTATTGAAGCCGGACGGTACTTCCAATGGTGGTTCCATAACGTTGGGTTTATCTGAAAGAAGTGATTCCCTAGTGGTGCACATCCTGCCCAGCACGGGGAGAGTGAAGGTGATTCCATGAACAAGCTATGGTGTACGACAGGAAGAGATCACAAGGGCATGAGCCTAGTGGAGCTTATGGTGGCCATGATCCTGTTGGCCATCGCCCTGGCCTGGTTGGCTCCCCAGATTATCATCGCCATGCGAGGAAACAGATTTGGGGGCGACATGACTCAGGTCATCACCCTGGCCATGGATAAAATGGAGGAGTTCAGGGGCATGAGCTACGCTTCCCTGTTGGCCAGCCCCACGGGCCAGGACACCGTGAACAGCGTGGCCCGAAGCTGGACCATCTCCGAGGAGGCAGGCCAGGAAGGGCTGGCGCGCATCGTCATCGACCTGAGCTGGCAGGACGATAAAGGCAAAGACCACCAGATCCAGTTCGTCACCATGCAGTCTCGAGCCCAGCAGGTGATGCCGCAGGGTTGATAGGGGGTGAGAATCAATGCGTTCGAGGTCCTTCAAAAACTCTGCCGGATTTTCACTGGTGGAGATGGTGGTGGCTACGGCCATCTTAGGCATGCTTGTGGCTGCCGCCATGTCCCTGTATCAGAACCAGCATAAACAGTGGCTTATCCAGGAGCAGATCGCCGATATGCAGCAGAATGTCCGCGTGTCCATGGATGAAGTCGCCTGGAACATGCGCATGGCGGGCTGTGGAAGGTTTCCCCCCCAACTGGATCCCATCAAGTCGGTGGATGCCAATCCTGACAGCCTCTACCTGCGCGAAAACGTCAATGACTGTGGTATGTGCATCGGCAAAGATGTCCTGTCGAATACCATACACACCCGCGATGATGTGGGCTGCTTTAAGCCCGGAACCAGGGCTTACATCTGGGACGATGCCGGCCAGTCGGAGTGGTTTACCGTGGACCGCGTGGACACCAACTTTGGGCAGGGATGGTACGAGGTTCATGCCACCCTAAATTTGGTCAACATCTATGACCTGGCAGATAACCCCAAGTTAATTGTGATCACCGAACATAAATATTACATCGACCAAAGCACGGATGCGGCCCATCCCGCCCTCATGCGCGTCATCAACGGCCTGCCTGCCCAGATCTTTGCCGAAAACGTGGATGACTTCCAGGTGGTGTACCTCATGAAGGACGGGAGCACCAGCTCGGCGCCCGGCGGCCTCAACGACGTGAAGGCCATTCAGATTGAATTACAGGCCAGAACCGAGCGCCAGGACCGTGACTGGATCGACGAGGAACACGGGGACGGCTATCGTCGTCGGACCTTGGTGTCCCGAATCGATGTCAGGAACCTAGGAATTTGAAACAGATACACTAAATAATAATACCTTTCGAAACAAAGGTGATGCTCATGAAACGCAGGTTTCTCTCTAGAATGCTCGCGCCGTTGAGGGGTGAGGATGGACTGGCCCTGTTCATCGTCCTGTCCATCGTCCTCCTGTTGTCCGTCGTGGGCATGGTGGCGGTAATCCGCTCCAAGACGGAGGTGGACATCAGCGGCGTGGAGCGGACCGAGCGGATGGCCTTCTACGCGGCAGAGGCCGGAATGGAGAAGGCCATTGCCGTTATCCAGGAAAGCTACATGACCACGGGGCTTCCGCCCGATCCCCTACCCTCTGGGACGATGGAGTTAGAAGGGTATACGGTGAGCTACACGACTGTCGATAAAGGGCCTGCGGAGGAAAAAACTCTCACACACGGCGCCTATGAGGGCCTGTATGCTCTGGTGAAGACCTATACCATCGTCGCCGATGCCACGGGAGGTGCTTACAACGCCCGGTCCCGCCTCACTCAGGTGGTGGAGGATGCCCTGATTCCCCTGTTTCAATTCGCCGTCTTCTACGAGGGGGACTTGGAGATCGCTCCCCCAACCCAAATGAACCTGGAAGGACGAGTGCACACCAATAGTGACATGTACCTGCAGTCAGATAATGGTCTGGAAATTGACTCATATACCACCGCTTCCGGAAACATCTATCACGGCAGGCACCCTGACTCGGGCAAAAGCGAAAGCGATGGTGACGTCCTGATCAAAGATGCCGCTGATGATTATCAGAACATGAAGAACGAGGACGGCACTTGGCTGGACTCCACAGACCCCACTTGGATCTCCTCCGCCCTTGATCGCTGGGATGGATTGGTTGAGGACAGTCATCTGGGACGCTCGGAGCTCCATATGCCCGTGGTCACAGAAGGAGAACCTTTGGACCTGATCAAGCGGGGGTCCGAGAGCGCTGACAGTTACGAGCACAAAGCGGGTTTGAAGTTCGTGGGTGGTCAGGTCTATCACTGGGAAGTGGTGGGAGAAGAGGGACAATGGGAGGACGTGACCGCAGAGATGACGGCACAGGGGATCCTGACCAATGGTTCTTTTTACAATTATCGCGAGGGCCAGTGGATTTCATCCTACGACATCGACATCTCCAAGCTGAACGGCAGCGGATATTGGCCCGATAACGGGATCATCTACGCCGCCCACACCGACGGGGAAAACGGAGCCATACGTTTGGTCCAGGGCCAGCAGTTGGCCGGTCCCCTGACCGTGGCCACGGAAAATCCGCTGTATACTTTGGGCCATTATAACACGCAACAGAAACAACCCGCCGCGCTCCTGAGCGATGCCTACAACGTCCTGTCCACCAGTTGGGATGACTCCAAGAGCACCAAGAGCCTGAGCTATAGGCGGGCCGGCAACACCACGGTCAATGCCTGTATCATGACCGGGATAGTGCCCAGCGGGGACGGCCACTATAGCGGTGGCCTGGAAAACCTGCCCCGATTTCTGGAGAAATGGACCAACAAGACCTTCACCCATCAAGGATCCATGGTGTGCTTGTGGGAAAGCCAACAGGCCACCGGCACGTGGTATTACGGCGGCAGCTACTATACGGCCCCCCAAAGAGATTGGGGCTTCGATGAGATGTATCTGGACCCGACCCTTATGCCCCCGGGAACGGCCATGGTGAATACGGTGCAGAGGGAACGCTGGATTCACCAGTTGGCATCCCTGGACGAATGAGACTGACGAATTTGCCCAAACCTGGAGATCGAGGTGATCCTCATGAAACCTTGCTTGTTTCCTAGAATGCTCACGCCCTTGAAGGGTGAAGAGGGAGTGGCCCTGTTCGTCGTGCTGGCCATCCTGCTCATACTAAGTGTCTTGGGCACAATAGCGGTGTTCGTCTCAAAGACGGAGGTGGACATCAGCGGCGTGGAACGGACCGAGAGGATGGCCTTCTACGCAGCGGAGGCCGGGCTGGAGAAGGCTCTGGCCGTTATTCAAGAGTGCTATAAAACCACGGGTATGCCGCCCAGTCCTCTGCCCGCCGGGACCATGGAGCTGAACGGGTATGCGGTGAAGTATGCCACCGTTGATATGGGGCCCGCAGAGTACCAATCTCTCAACCACGGGGTCTATAAGGGGCTGTACGCTCTGGTGAAGAGCTTCTCCGCAACAGCCGAGGCCACCGGTGGCGCTTACCAGGCTCGAAGCGCGGTGGCCATGGAGGTGGACGATGCCCTCATTCCCCTCTATCAGTTCGCCGTGTTCTATGAGGATGACCTGGAAATCGGTCCCAGCGAGGATATGACCCTGGAGGGCCGGGTCCACACCAATAGCGACCTGTACCTGCAGTGCGACAAAACCTTGAAAATCGACTCTTATACCACCGCCGCCGGCAACATCTATCACGGCAGGTACTCCGATTCGGGCAAGAGCGAAAGCGACGGCGATGTCCTGATCAAGGACGGCCCAGGTGATTATCAAAACATGAAGAACGAGGACGGGTCCTGGCTGGACTGCACAGATCCCGATTGGGTCTTCTCATCCTATCAACGCTGGGATGGCAAGGTTGAGGACAGCTATCATGGCCGCTCGGAGCTCTATCTGCCGGTGGTGATGGAGGGAGAGTCTTCTGATCTCATCAAGCGGGGATCTGAGAGCGAGGACAGTTACGAGCATAGGGCCGATCTGAAATTCGTGGGTGGCGCCGTGTATTCGAAGAACGATGAGGGTGACTGGGAGGACGTGACTGCGTCTATGGAGGCAGCCGGCATTCTCACATATGGGAGTTTCTACAATTACCGCGAGGGCAGGTATATTTCCTCCTACGACATCGACATCTCCGAGCTGAACGGCAGCGGATATTGGCCCGACAACGGGATCATCTACGCCGCCCACACCGACGGGGAAAACGGAGCCATACGTCTGGTGGAGGGCCAGCAGTTGGCCGGTCCCCTGACCGTGGCCACGGAAAATCCGCTGTACACTTTGGGCCATTATAACACGCAACAGAAAAAACCCGCCGCGCTCCTGAGCGATGCCTACAACGTCCTGTCCACCAGTTGGGACGACTCCAAAAGCACCAAGAGCCTGAGCTATAGGAGGGCCGGCCACACCACGGTCAATGCCTGTATCGTGACCGGGATAGTGCCCAGCGGGGACGGCCACTATAGCGGTGGCCTGGAGAACCTACCCCGATTTCTGGAGAAATGGACCAACGCGACTTTCTCCTATCTGGGATCCATGGTATGCTTATGGGAAAGCCAACAGGCCACCGGCACATGGTTTTACGGTGGCAGCTACTACACGGCGCCTAAAAGGGATTGGACCTTTGACACCATGTATCTGGACCCAGCACTGCTGCCTCCCGGAACGCCCCAGGTGAACACCGTGCAGCGGGCACGCTGGAAACATCAATTGGCCTCTTTGCATATGGAGGAGGGTTGAGTTGGACCGAAGTTCTGCATGAAGAGAACGTGTTTTTGTGAGACAAGCCCTTTCTCTGGCAGGAAGGAGTTGGCTGTGTTTGAGAAGAAGTCGTTGACCTCTGTGGGATTGGATATTGGTAATTTTTCCTGTAAGTTGGTGCAGTTGGAGCATGGTCCTGAAGGGC
>Ga0111203_103_pt1 | contig 126805 bp, 102 predicted proteins | sample DeeMarSWOR324_28_FD_80373 | JGI IMG/M metagenome (GOLD analysis project Ga0111203, IMG submission 80373) | candidate division Zixibacteria bacterium SM23_81 | reverse complement strand
GCCAGACACCTTTAAGTGCCTTACCATACCATAGAAGACGAAGTCATTCAACCAGTTTTAATTTTCAAAGAACATTTTTATCAACAGTAAAATGGGACGCCACCAAATTATAGATATCACAGGGAAAAAGTATCCCTTTGAATCTTCTTTGTCAAGTAATTTTTTCTCTGGAAAAGCAGTTTTTTTCTTGCCATCTTGCCCAATCCAAGGTATTATGAGACCACAAGCCAAGAATTAGCTTCGGAAAAGCAGAAATTAGCGGGAGGAAGGATGAACATCGCTCTGACCATAGCCGGCTCCGACTCTGGAGGCGGAGCCGGGATACAGGCTGACCTGAAGACATTCACCGTCTTTGGGGTTTACGGCATGTCAGTGCTGACCTCTATCACCGCCCAAAACACCCAAGGTGTCCTGGGTATTCACGACCTCCCTCCCCAATTTGTGGCTCTGCAGCTGGAGGCTGTGCTCAGAGACCTGGGCGCAGATGCCGCTAAAACTGGAATGCTTTCAAATGCCGAGATCATCGAGGAGGTGTGTACGAAGATCCGCAAACATCGGCTGAACAATTTGGTGGTAGACCCGGTCATGCTGGCCAAAAGCGGACACCCTCTGCTTCGCGAAGATGCCCAAGACGCTCTCCGGAAAGAACTGATCCCTCTGGCCATGGTGATTACCCCCAACCTTACCGAGGCAGAGGTTCTGGCAGAGCAAAAAATCGACGATCCCCACGCGATGCGCAGAGCAGCGAAGGCCATTTTTGCCCTTGGCCCGAAAAATGTTCTTATCAAAGGCGGTCACCTTCCGGGGTCAGCCCTGGACATTCTCTATGATGGTAAATCCTACACCGAATTTAAGTCTCAGAGAATTGAGACTCAGCACACCCATGGAACCGGCTGTACCTTCTCGGCGGCCATCGCTGCGTGCTTGGCCAGGGGGCTTTCTGTGACCGACTCGGTGGCGGCGGCCAAGGAATACGTAACTCGAGCCATCCGTGAGAGCTTGCCTTTAGGCCACGGATATGGGCCCTTGAATCATATGGTCAAACCTCCGGCCAACCTATAAAAAAGCGGCCCTTTCGGGCCGCCATCCAGCAATAGGCTTCAGACTAAGGTTTTTTCCCCTTTTCATCGATGAAAACCTCGTTCAAGCTGCCTACGCGATAGCCCTCCAGGTCTAGGGCCACATACATGTATCCCAACTCTTTGAGGGCCGTGGCAATCCTCTCTCGATGCGCCAGAACCCTTTCCATATCCCCCTCTCCCACCTCAATTCTGGCCAGGTTCCCATGATGACGGACTCGTGACTGCGTACACCCCACCTCCTTGAGTACTTCCTCGGCTCCCTCCACCATTCTTAGATCCCGCTCCCGAAGAGGTGTGCCGTATGGAATCCGGGAGGCCAAGCAGGCCAGACTCGGCTTTCTCCATGTGTCCAGTCCCATCTGACGGCTGAGTCGGCGTACATCTTCCTTGGTGAAACCCACCTCCTGCAGGGGACTTCTGATACCCAATTCTTGAAGAGCCTGAGCCCCTGGTCTATAGTCGCGCAGATCATCGAGATTGGAGCCATCCAGCACCTGGCGGAGACCTTGATCACGGGCCAGCTGCATGAGCTTGGCGAACAGACTGCGTTTGCAATAGTAGCAACGTCTGGGGTCGTTACGCACAAATTGATCGTCCCTGAACTCGTCGCTCTGTATAAACTGATGCCGGACGCCCAGCTGCGCGGCCAATCGCTTGGCTTCACGAACTTCTGAGGCTGAATAGGTGGGAGAGGTGGCCGTCACCGCCATGACTCGATCTGTCAACACATCATGGGCCACACGCACCAAGAATGTGCTGTCCACCCCACCGGAGAAAGCGATGAGCACGCTTCCCATCTCCCGCAGATTGGCTTGCAATTGTGTTAACTTATTCTCGAGCATCTCGGCTACACCTGAGGAGTAACGTACTGCAGCATGCGGCTAAGGGCCGCCTGTGCTCGCGTGCGAATTTCTTCTGAGATAGTGATGGAAAATTGGTCCCGTTGCAGAGATAACAGCACATCTTCCAGATGTATCTTCTTCATGTTGACGCATACCATCGCATTTCCCGCCGCGAAGAATCTTTGGCCCGGATTTTCCTTTTGCAGGCGATAAATAAGCCCAACCTCAGTTCCGATAATGAATTCCCCCACCTCGGAGCCCTGAGCAAACCGGAGCATTCCGTCGGTGCTCAAGACGTGGTCCGCCAGGTCGATGACTTCTGGACGACACTCAGGATGAACCAGGACTACTGCCTGGGGATGAGCCTTCTTCGCCCGTTGAAGTTCTTCGGCTCGAATCCTGTGATGGACGTAGCAGAATCCGTCCCAGATAATCACCTTTTTCTTGGTGAATCGAGAGACATAGTGTCCCAAGTTTTTATCGGGAACGAAGATGATTTCCTGCGCCTCCACCCCATCCACCACTTGGAGGGCATTAGAGGAAGTGCAACAGACATCGCTTTCTGCCTTAACTTCCGCCGATGAGTTGACGTAACAGACCACGGCCGCTTGGGGGTGAGCTTCTTTCAGCTGACGCACCTGGTCAGCGGTGATGGTGTCTGCCAGAGGGCAGCCTACGTCTCTTCTGGGAAGCAAAACCGTTTTGTCTGGGGAGAGGATCTTAGCGCTCTCGGCCATGAATCGGACCCCACAGAAGACGATAACCTGGGCTGGTTCCTCGGCTGCCTGACGGCTGAGAGCCAGGGAATCGCCTAGGAAATCGGCGATGTCCTGAATCTCGCCAGGCTGATAGTTATGGGCCAGAATCACAGCCCCTCTTTTTTCCTTCCAGTGGGCGATCTGTCGCACGATCTCATGGCTGGACATCAAGGCAAGCCTCTTAAAGTTCATCTGGATTCTGGAAAAGAAAGCAGAAATGAAGATCACAGGATCAGGCTAACTTTCTTTAGCACAGGCGTTGCCCGATTGGCAACACAGGTCCTCAAGAGTTTGGGAATCTAAGCATTCCAAAATCTTTCGCCCCAGCTCCTGCCAGAATTCGCGCATCCTGCAATCCTCAGATCGATGGCACCTCTTGCCCGGGGGATCGTCGATGCAGAAAACTGGCATAAGAGGTCCCTCCACGGCCTTTAGAATCTCTCCCAATGTGATCTTCCCGGCATCTTTACCCAGGAGATAGCCACCTCCAGGTCCCCGCACGCTCCGGATAAGACCCTTTCTTCTCAGTTTGAGAAAAAGCTGTTCCAAGTACTTCTCCGAAATCTCCTGTCTGGCCGAAATGGTGCGCAGCGAAACCGGCCCGTTTTGGCGATGTAGAGCGAGCTCGTACATAGCCCTGGCGGCATATCTTCCCCGAGTTGATAAACGCATGGGTTCAAAACCTCCTTGTGGAATACGGAAGCATATCTATTTTTATATTATTAAAAAAGTAGGGAAATGTCAAGTCTTTTCGGAAAGAAGTCATGTATCTGGCAGAATTCCAAAAAGTCCTTGATTTTGGAGCTAAATGTATGTATTTATTTAAAATCTCCTTGCTTAAATCCATGCAAGTATAAGTCATTATCGAAGAACTTTTTACGGATTGCACATTTCTGGTGAAATTTCCGCAACAAGACTGTTCAAAAGGGGCGCCACCTCCTGAGAACATGCTCTTGTCTAATATCTACTGTTCCACCCCGCCTTTTCCCAAACCCTCGAGAAATTTCAGGCAACGCACGGAGCATGACTGGCGTCAAAAAAAAAGATTCGATCGCCATGCTATGAGATAATCAGTTCATTGCAGCAGAGGAGAGGAAAATGCACCAGGATATCTTGGCACTCAACGAGAAAATCAAGGCCGAGAGCGCCTTTGTGGACGGAATTCTGGCTGAGATCCGCAAGGTGATCGTCGGGCAACAGTACATGGTGGAAAGGCTGCTTATAGGCCTGCTGGCCAATGGCCACATTCTTCTAGAGGGAGTTCCCGGTCTGGCCAAAACCATGGCTGTCAAAACCTTGGCCGATACAATCCAGACCTCATTCCGGCGTCTCCAGTTCACGCCGGATTTGCTTCCCGCCGACCTTTTGGGCACCATGATCTACAACCAAAAGACAGGAGAATTCCTTCCTAAAAAAGGACCTATCTTTGCCAATCTGATTCTGGCAGACGAGATTAACCGAGCTCCGGCGAAAGTCCAGAGCGCCCTTCTGGAGGCCATGCAGGAGCGCCAAGTGACCATCGGGGATCACTCTTACCCCTTAGACGAGCCCTTTTTGGTGATGGCCACCCAAAACCCCATCGAACAGGAGGGCACCTATCCCCTTCCCGAAGCGCAGGTAGACCGATTTATGTTAAAGCTGCACATCACCTACCCAGATAAAAAAGAGGAACGGGAGATTATGGATCGGATGACCACAGGGCAGGTGCCCGTGGCTCAACCGGCGATTGCCCCCGACCAAATCCTCGCCGCGCGCGCTCTGGTCAATGAGATTTATGTGGACGAAAAAATCAAGAACTATATCGTGGACATCGTCTTCGCCTCTCGCCGCCCAGAGGAATATGGGCTGGATGAACTTAGCGGTCTTATCGAGTATGGGGCTTCCCCACGAGCTTCTATTTATCTGACCATCGCCTCCCGGGCTCATGCCCTCTTGCGTCGTCGGGGATACGTGACCCCGGAAGATGTCAAATCCATCGCCATGGATATATTACGTCATCGGATTATCATCACCTACGAGGCGGAGGCAGAGGAGATCACTTCGGAACAGGTGGTGCAGAAGATCCTGGACAAGATAGAGGTTCCCTGAGATGTTGCCCAAGGAGATCTTAAAGAAAATCCGTCGTATCGAGATCCAAACCAGAAATTTGGTCAACGATGTCTTCTCCGGCGAATACCATAGCGTGTTTAAAGGACGCGGCATGGAGTTCTCTGAGGTTCGTGAGTACCAACGAGGCGATAGCGTTCGTACCATCGACTGGAATGTCACTGCTCGCATGGGCCGCCCCTTCGTCAAGAAATTTGTGGAGGAGCGAGAGCTGACGGTGATGCTCATGGTAGACGCCAGCGCTTCGGGTGAATTCGGAACCTGCCGTAAGACAAAAAGGGAAATCGCCGCCGAAATCTGTGCCCTTTTAGCCTTTTCGGCCATCAAGAACAACGACCGAGTAGGTCTGATTATCTTCACCGACCAAGTGGAGAGATTCGTGGCTCCCAAAAAGGGCAGCAAGCATGTCCTGAGAGTCATTCGAGAGCTCCTCTATTGTCGTCCTCAAAGTCGGGGCACTGACATCGCCGCCGCCTTGGAGTATCTCAACAGGCTTACTCGGCGAAAAGCTGTGGTTTTTCTGATCTCCGATTTTTTAAGCAGCGGGTATGAGCGTGCCCTGCGAGTGGTCAACAAACGCCATGATCTGGCGGCCATTCTCATCACCGACCCACGGGAACTGTCGCTGCCCGAAGTGGGATACCTGGAATTAGAAGATGCCGAAACGGGGGAACAGATCCTGCAGGATACTTCGGACCGTTCCTTCCGCCAGAGCTTCGCCACGATGACTTCTCAGTTGGCCGAAGAGAGAACCAGGCGGTTTGCTGCTATGAACGTGGACTCGGTGACCATTACTCTGGACATGACAGAAGAGCCCTATTTAGCTCCGCTGATACAGTTTTTCAAGATGCGGGCCAAGAAATTCAGATAACAAGCTGACTAAAACAAGGAGGAACAATATTGATTGAGGTAAAAGGTCTCACCAAGTATTACGGTCCCAAGATGGCCATATCTCAGGTCACCTTCCGGGTGCAAAAGGGAGAAATACTCGGGTTGCTGGGCCCCAACGCCGCCGGTAAGACCACCACCATACGGATTCTGACCTGCTACATGCCGGCCACAGAGGGCTCGGCTCGGGTGGCGGGATTCGATGTCTTCGAGGACTCTCTGGAAGTCCGCCGTCGTATCGGCTATCTTCCAGAGAATCCACCTCTTTACAACGACATGACCGTCACCCAATATTTGGATTTCGTCTCTAAAATCAAGGGCGTAGATGGTTATGACAGAAAGAAAAAGGTTCAGGAGATCACGGACTTATGTCACATCGAAGACGTGAGAGACACATTGATAGGGAAGCTTTCCAAGGGATATAAGCAGCGAGTGGGCCTGGCCCAGGCTTTGGTTCATGATCCCGAGATCATCATCCTGGATGAGCCCACCATCGGCTTGGACCCCAAACAGATCATCGAGGTTCGAGAGCTGGTCAAGAATCTGGGCGGCAAACACACCGTTATCCTGAGTTCTCACATCCTGCCTGAGGTAAGTCAGGTCTGCCAACGCGTGGTAATCATCAACGAGGGCCTGGTGGTAGCCGAAGACACCCCCGAGAATCTCACCAGCCAACTGAAGGGCGCCGAAAGGCTGTTCCTGGATGTGGAGGGACCAGCTCAAGAGGTGGCGCAGAAGATCGAGAATCTGGCAGGCATCACCCAGGTCACTCTGGAGGGCAGCACTCGACAGGGGCGAAGCGGCTTCCTCGTGGAAAGTGAACTAAACAGAGACGTTCGAAAGGAGCTTGCCGCGACCATTATTCGCGGGGGATGGGGCCTTCTGGAGATGCGGCCTGTGGGCATGAGCTTGGAGGAGATCTTCCTGCATCTCACCACCAAAGAGGAGGAGGTAGACGCGCGATGAAAAATGTATCGGCCCTATTCCAGAAAGAGATGCGCACCTACTTCACCTCTCCCATCGCCTACGCAGTCATGGTCGTCTTTTTGCTCATCTCCGGGTACTTCTTCTATGGCATTCTCTCCAGTTTCGTGGACTTCTCCATGAGGGCTGCCTTTCAGGCCCAGATGTACCGAATGCCCATGCCCAAGTTGAACGTCAACGAGCTGGCCATCCGTCCCCTGTTCCAGAACCTCAGCGTTATCCTGATCTTCATGCTGCCCATGATCACCATGAGGCTCTTCTCCGAGGAGAAAAGCTCCGGCACCATCGAGCTGCTGTACACCTCGCCCATCACCAAAGTGGAGACCATTCTGGGCAAGTATCTAGCCGCCCTGGCCCTGTACGTGATCATGATCCTGCTCACCATGGTGCATCAGGCCTTTTTCTTCCTCTATGGCAATCCGGAAGTGGGACCAGTCATAGCCGGCTATATGGGCGTCCTGCTCATGGGAGCTGGTTTTCTGTCGTTGGGTCTACTGATCTCCACCCTTACTGAGAATCAGATCATCGCCGCCGTCATCGGATTTGGCGTTTTTCTTCTCCTTTGGGCTATCGGGTGGCTGTCGAATTTCGTCGGTCCGGGCCTGGGCAGAATCTTGTCCTATCTTTCCATATTTGAGCACTTCGACGATTTCGCCAAGGGCGTCATCGACACTAGGGATATCGTCTTCTACCTCAGCTTTATCTTCTTCGGTCTCTACTTGACGTATCGTTCATTGGAATCCAGCCGCTGGAGATAAGCATGACCGAGAGAGGAAAAACCTTAAAGGAGCATGAAAATGCCCAATTCTCAAACGGGATTAAGGAGAACCATGAAGAAACGATCCACCAAATTTGGGCTCAATGCCCTGGCCATGGTCCTCATCGTCCTGGCGTTGTTGATCCTGTTCAACTTTTTGGGAAACCGCCATCATGGCCGATTCGACACCACTGCAGGCAATCGCTTCAGCCTCTCCGATCACACCGTTAAGCTTCTGAAGAGCTTACAACGGGACGTCACCGTCAGCGCATTCTTCAAGGGCGAAAACAAACTTCTCCGTGACCTCCTCTCCGAATATACTTATGGGAGCAAACATGTGATCTTCCGGTTCATCGATCCCGACAAGGAGCCGGGCATCACCAAACGCTATGGCATCACCCAATACGGAACAATTGTGGTCGAAAGCGGGGATAAAGAGGAGAAGATCGACACCATCCTGGAGCAAGATCTTACCAACGCCATTCTCAAAGTCACCCGCGAGGGCAAAAAAGTGATCTACGTCTTGCAAGGCCATGGAGAAAAGATGATCGATTCCGCCGAACCCACGGGCTTTAGCGTGGCCAAGGAAGCGCTGGAAAACGAGAACTATCAGGTCAAAGAACTCGTGCTGGCCCTCCAGGAAGAGGTACCGCAGGATTGTGCCGTCCTGCTGATAGCGGGGCCGCAGAAAGAGCCCCTCCCCGGGGAATTGGAATCTATGGAAGCGTATCTGGGTCGGGGGGGAAAACTGTTGGCCATGGTCGATCCTTCGCCGGCGGCGCACCTGAGTTCATTTCTGGCTAAATGGGGTCTGAACGTAGGCCAAAATTTGGTCATCGATGCCAGCGGAGTGGGCCGCCTCTTCGGTACCGGTCCCGCCATGCCGCTGGTCACCAGCTATGAACCTCACGCTATTACCGAGAAGTTCAACATCATGACCTTCTTTCCCATGGCTCGCTCCATTACCCCAAGTTCCTCTCCCCCAGAGGGAATGCAGGTCCAATCCCTCTTGAAAACCGGCCCTAACAGTTGGGGAGAAACGGAGCTGTCGAGCAGCAAGGTTCTGTTCGACCAAGACAAGGATCTGGAAGGACCGGTTACCATCGCCGCCGTGGTCGATCAGGAGGAGATTGCGGACACCACTGTCTCCCAGGGCAAAACTAGGCTGGTGGTTTTGGGAGACTCCGATTTCGCCAGCAACGCCTATTTCACGTTCTCCGGCAATGGCGATCTGTTTATGAACGCCATCAGCTGGCTAGCCGAGGAGGAGGACCTCATCTCCATACGTCCCAAGGATGTGGAAGATCGCCGGGTGAGCCTGACACCCCGACAGTCCAAGATGATCTTCTACATCTCCGTGATCCTGATGCCCCTGGCCGTTTTAGTCCTGGGCACCATGGTGTGGTTGCGCCGCAGATGAAAACCCATAGAGAGGGAGGGTCACGGTATGAGGTTTAAGGGCACGATCATATGGACATTGGTGCTGATGACCCTGGCCGCCTTTGTGTACATCTATGAGATCAAGGGTGGAGCGAAACGGGAACAAACAGCGGAAATGGCCAAGAAGGTGCTTATCTTCGACAAGGAGGATGTGCAACAGCTGGTCCTAAAACGCCCTGAGGAAATCATCTCCTTCCAAAGGGCCCAAGACGGCTGGCAGATCATCCATCCTGTGCGGGCACGGGCGGATGAATCCGCCATTCAAGGGATCATCGATAACCTAGAGAGGGCTCAGATCGAGCGTGTGGTGGCCGAAACTGCTGACAATTTGTCTGATTTCGGTCTGCAATCTCCCCAGGTGACCGTGGAACTGGAATACGCAGGCGGCCTCCGGGAAAGCCTCCGGTTGGGTGACCGAAATCCAACTCGTTCCTTTGTCTATTCTCAAAGGGACCCAGAGGAGCGAATCTTTCTGACACAGGTTGCCCTGTTGACGCAGGCTCAGAAAGACCTGTTCGATCTGCGAGACAGGCGAGTGCTCTTCTTTGAAGACTCGCAGGTCAACGAGCTGGAACTACAAAGAGGTGGTGAGATCACCAAAGTCCGTAGATCCCCGGAAGGGTGGACAATGGAAAAACCCTTCCAGACTCGGGGTGACGACTCGAGCATCGAGGCGCTGCTGCGTCGGCTGAAGGGCGCCAGGGTTGAGTCTTTCGTTGAGGAACAACCGGGAAGTCTTACCGAATACGGGCTGCATAAGCCTGCATTGACCATCACCCTCACTCTGGGGGCCGATGCGGCTCAGAAAAAACTCCTCATCGGCAAGGAGAAAGAGGAACAGCGGTATGCGCAAGACCAATCTCGAAGTCCTGTTTTTTTAATCCCATCCAATCTTGTCCAAGACCTGGATAAAAGCGCCTTCGAACTACGAAACAAGCAGGTGCTGCAGTTCGATAGGGATGAAGTAGATCGGCTAGAATTAAGGTCTCTCGATCAGACCATTATCTGCACGAAAGATACTTCTGGCCAATGGCAGATGGTCGCCCCGGAATCCTCGGCCGCCAAGACTTGGAAGGTGGAGAGCATCTTGTCCTCCTTATCCAGCATTAAGGCAGAAAGCTTCGTGGAGGAGGATCCCCGCGATCTGGCCAGATATGGCCTCTCCAAGCCACGCTTTGAGGCAATTCTCAAAAGTCAGGGTAGTGATCTGGCGGCTCTGCGCATCGGCAAAGACGAGCGAGAGCAGGTCTATGCCTGCGATGAAACCGGAGCCCCCATCGCTCTGGTGGCCGAGAGGATTGTGGCCACATTGTCTCCCGAATTAAAGGACCTGGTAGAGCTAGAGGCGCCAGTGGAATGAAAGGGCACTTCCAGATACACCGATTGTCTCAGTGGAACCTCGGTGCTTTGGGACTCATTCTGGTGATTCTATCCTTCCCGAGCTGGGCTCAAAAAGACGAGATCTCCATCCAAGCCTCCGTGGACCCGGATACAGTCCATATAGGAGACGTGATCACCTACACGCTCACCGTCATCCATGCTCCAGAAGTGACCTTTCAGGCCACTCCGCCGGGGACCAATCTGGGCGCATTCGAGGTCCGCGACTATCAGGTGATGCCCCAGGAGGAGCTGCAAGACGGCCAGCTTCAGAGCGAAATCCGCTTGTTGCTGACCACCTTTCAGACAGGTGAGCTGGACATTCCTGCGGTGGAGATCGTCGCTGTGGACTCTTCTGGCCACATCGACACCCTGAGCACGTCGAGGATGCCCATCGCCGTGGCCAGCCTCAATCCCGACCAGAACGGGGATATTAAGGATATCAAGCCCCCGGTGAAACTGCCCGGAGCGCGTCCTTTTCTATCCTGGCTCATAGGGGGCCTCATCTTGCTTGCCGTTGGCACGGCCCTACTTCTATATCTTCGCAAACGCAGGTTACGCCAAGCTCTGAGCACCATCGAGTACCAGGGTCCTCCACGGCCAGCCCATGAGATTGCCCTAGAAGAGCTGGATCGCATCGCCTCTCTGAATTTGATCCAGAGGGGGTTGATCAAACAGTTTTATACGGAGATCTCCGAGGCGATCAAACGATACATCGGCCGGAGATACCGCCTTCAAACCATGGAGCTGACCACCGCTGAGCTCGTCTCGGCTATGGAGCAAGCCTCTCTTTCCGAAGAAGATGTGGGGATCTTCAAGCCCTTTTTCCAGGAGTGCGATTTGGTGAAATTCGCGAAACATATCCCCCTGCCAGATCGAATAGACGGCGCCTTGGAAGATGCCAGACAATTGGTCTTGTCCACCAGAGAGGAGCCTGTTGTCACCCCCTCAGAGGCAGTTCTGGCGAAACCCCTTTCAGACCGAGAGTGAGGTCACAAGGTGCGCCTAGCTCACCCATACTATCTGTTGCTGTTGCTGATGATACCCGGTATCATCTGGTGGACCCTGAGCCGCAGAAAAAGACGCAGGAGCAGCCTCATTTACTCGGATCTGAGCCTGGTAAGGTCAGCCCAGCGCTCTCGGCCCCCACACCTGCATTTGGTGCCGATAATTCTGAGAGCACTGGCACTCTTTCTATTCATCTTAGCCCTGGCCAGACCCCAATCGGGCCGCCACAGCGAGGAGATCCTCACCGAGGGAATCGACATTATCCTCTGTTTGGACGTTTCCGGCAGCATGAAAGCCGAAGATTTCAAACCGAAAAACCGGCTGCATGTGGCCAAAGAGGCTGCGGCTCAGTTCATCTCAGGTCGAAAAAATGATCGCATGGGCATGGTTGTTTTCGCCGGCCAGAGTTTCACCCAGTGTCCTTTGACCCTGGACCAAGACATCCTGCTGGCACTCCTGGATCGCATCCACATTGGCATGATCGAGGATGGCACGGCTATTGGCATGGCCCTTGGAACCAGCATCAACCGGCTGCAGGACTCATCGGCCAAGAGCAAGGTGATTATCTTGCTCACCGATGGGATCAACAACCGAGGGCAGATTGACCCCATCACCGCCGCCCGCATGGCTGAGGCTCTGAGCATCAAGATCTACGCCATCGGTGCCGGGACAAAGGGCACCGCCCCCTACCCCGTTGAAGATCACATCTTCGGAAAACGCTACGTGCAGATGCCGGTGGAGATCGACGAGCAGACCCTGATGGAGATCGCCAGCATCACAGGCGGCCAGTACTTTCGAGCCACGAACGCCGAAAAGCTCGGCCAGATCTACGCTGAGATTGACCAGCTGGAAAAGACCCAGGTAAAGACTAAAGAGTATGTGGAATACTCCGAAAAGTTTCATATCGCTCTCATGCCTGCCTTTGTCCTGCTGATGATGGAGGTCATCCTGGCCCATACCCGATTCCGGAAAATTCCCTGAGGAACAAGACCGATGCATTTCGCCCATTCCCAAATGCTCTCTCTCCTCTGGCTCATCCCCATTCTGATCATCTTCCTGATCGTGGCCTTTCGACGAAAACAGAAAGCCTTGTCCACCTTCGTCCATCCAATCCTATCCCACCGTCTGACCGACTCCGTCAGTCACCGCAAGCAGGCCATTAAAGCTGGTCTGGTGATCCTGGCCGTTTTGGCAACGGTGCTGGCCTTGGCGCGTCCGCAATACGGCAAGAAGTTGCGCATGATGAGGAGAAAAGGGATGGACATCGCCATCGTCATGGACACATCCGACAGCATGCTGGCTGAAGACATCAAGCCCAACAGGATGCAGCGGGCCAAACACGAGGTCTCAAGCCTTATCGATCGCCTGAAAGGTGATCGGGTGGCTCTGGTGGCCTTTGCCGGCGACGCCTTCGTACAGTGTCCCCTGACATTGGATTACGGGGCTGCCAAGATGTTTTTGGACATCATCGACTTCGAAACCATACCCAAAGCGGGAACGGCCATCGGTCAGGCCATCCAGACAGCCATAGGGGTCTTCGAGCAAAAAGAGCGGAAGTATAAGGTGATCATCCTGATCACCGACGGAGAGGACCATCGTTCCGATCCTGTAGCGGCAGCCAAGAGTGCGGCTGAACAAGGCATTCGCATTTACACCATCGGTGTTGGCTCGCCTGGCGGAGTGCCCATCCCCATCAGGGACGAGCTCGGGGTGCTTGTGGAGTATAAAAAAGATCACCGTGGAGAGACGGTGATGTCCAAACTGGATCAGACCGCTCTTCAGAAAATTGCTCTAGAGACTGATGGCAAGTACTTTCGAGCCACCATGGGCGAGATGGAACTGGATGGAATTTTGGAGGACCTCTCGCAGTTGGAGAGAAAAGAATTGAAATCCAAAGAGTTCGACGTCCGAGAGGATCGCTATCAGTTTTTCGTCCTGGCCGGCGTTGTGCTGCTGATGACTGAGATCATCCTAGGCGACAGGAAAAGGAGATCAAAAGATGAGCCGAACCGTTGAGCGAACCTCCCCTTTGCTTCGGTTATATGTTCCGCTTAGAGGATGCGCTTGGGTCACCATCTCCTGGGTCCTGCTATTCACTGCAATACCCACCAGTGCATGGGGCTCTGTGGCTGGTAAAGTCCGCAAAGGAAACAAAGAATATGGCCAGGGAAACTACCAGCAGGCTCTCAAAGAGTATCGGGACGCCCAGCTGGAGGATCCAGAGTCCTCCCCCTTGCACTACAATATCGGGAACGCTCTTTACAAGCAGGAGAAGTGGCAAGAAGCCCAGGTTGAGTATGGAAATGTCTTGTCGAGCCAGGATAAGCAGCTCGCCGGAATGACCAATTATAACATGGGAAATGTTCACTATCGTCTGGGTAACCTCCAGGAGGCCATAGAGGCCTACAAGAACGCCTTGAGAATCAATCCCGACGATAGGGATGCCAAATATAATCTGGAGTTCATTCAGAAAAAGCTACCGGAAAACTCTCAGCAGCAATCCCAGCAATCTCAAGACCAGGAATCTCAGGAAAATCAACAGGACCAGCAGCAGCCAGAAGGGCAGGATGGAGAAGAAAAACAACAGGAGCAGAGCCAGAAGCAGCGGGAACCAGGGGAGCAGGAGGAAAAGCCCCAGGAGGAACAGAAAGGCCAGAAGGAGGAGAAGAAAGAGGATCAGGAACCAGCTCCACCTCAGCCTCAAGAGCCGGGGCAGATGTCTCAGGAAGAAGCAGTCCAGCTGCTTAACGCCCTGAAAGAGCAGGAGAAAAAGGCTCAAGAGGAATATCGGCGGGGTCAAATAAGAAAGGGTTTAAAGACGGAATGGGACTGGTGAAAGAAGGAAATCCGGTATTGACCACCAGAGATAGGACTATTTTGGGAGAATTCCCGCATATCTTCACTCACAAAACTATCCTCTCACTCATCCTGGTTCTATGCGCCATCTGGGGCACTGTTGTGAGAACCCAAGGTGCAGAACTGACCTTCACCGCCTCGGTGGATCGCACCCAGGTGGGCCTGGACGACTCGCTCACGCTTACCGTCTCAGTCTCGGGCAAAGATGTGGGAGGTATCTCTGAGCCACAGCTGCCCTCTTTAGAACAATTTGAAGTCGTGGGCACCAATTCCTCCAGCTCATCCCAGTTCTCCATCGTAAACGGAAAGATGACCTCTTCCAAAACCATCGATTACATCTACAGTCTCCGGCCGCTAGATGTGGGCAAGACTACCATTGGCGCAGCCACCTTGAAGTTCAAGGGTCAAACCTACCAGACTGAGCCCATCGACATCCAGGTGGTGGCTGGCTCTGTTTCCGGGAAAAGCCAAAAGGGGCGTTCTCCGGGGATACGAACGCCCCAAGCCCCATCGGTCCCAGAGGAATTAGCGGGTCAGGATCTCTTTGTGCGGGCCGAGTTTGATCGCAGAAAGGTCTTTCAGAACCAGCAAGTCACGGTCACCTATGCGCTTTACAATCGAACCTCCCTGACTAATGTCCAATATGGACAGCAGCCAACCTTCACGGGATTCTGGACAGAGGAGATTTATGCCGCCGACCGCTTGAATTTCCAGCAAAAGGTCATCGGTGGCAAGCGCTATCAGGTAGCCGTGCTGAAAAAACTGGCTCTGTTCCCCACAACTTCCGGGGACATCGAGATTGAACCGATGGAGCTCCTCTGTGACCTGCAGGTGCGCAGCCGGGATATCTTCGACTTCTGGGGCCGCACAAAGAGGGTCAGGATTGCCAGCGAGCCAGCCACCATTATGGTCCAGCCCCTGCCCCAGGGTGGAAAACCTCCATCCTTCACGGGAGCGGTGGGTCAATTCTCCCTGAAGGCCAGCGTGGACCAGAACCAGGTCAAGGCGGGCGAGCCTTTGAAGCTGACCGTGGAGGTCCGTGGGCAGGGCAATCTGAAAACCCTCCTTCCTCCACAGCTGCCGGCGTTAGACAACTTCACCTCCTTCGAGCCGGAGGTTCAAGAGGATATCTCCCCGGCCGGGAACGCTATCGGCGGAGCTAAAACGTATCAGTATGTCTTGATCCCCAAAGAACAGGGCCAATACCGGATCGAATCCCTCAAGCTTCCTTACTTCGATCCCGCTGGTAAAGCTTATCATATCGCCAGCACCAAGCCCATTGCCATCGACGTTCTTCCCGGCGAGAAAGGTGAATTCCCTCTGGTCGTGGGCCTAGGCAGAGAGGAAATCAAGGTGGTCGGCCAGGACATCCGCTACATCAAACCCAGCTCTGTGGTGCTCAAAAACCAAAGAGACGATCTTTTTCGAAACCGATTTTTCTGGATCTTGCAGATCGTACCTCTCATGGCCGTTTGCTGTGCCATCGTCGCCCGTAGACGACGAGATCGAATCAGTCGTGACGCGGGATATGCTCGCTATCGAAGGGCTCATCGACAGGCCCGTCAAGGTCTTCGAGCCGCCCAAAAGCTGATGCGAGCTGAATCCTTACCCCAATTCTACGGAGCGGTGGCCAAGGTCCTATATGACTATTTGGGGGACAAGCTCAACATCTCCGCGTGCGGAGTCACCGCGCAGCAGCTCCGGGATGAGCTTAAGAAATACCAGCTGGAGGGTCAACTCCTGGAAGAAATTTTGGACTTCACGCAGACCTGCGATTATTCTCGCTTTGCTCCTGCCAGCGCCCAGCTGGCCGACATGGAGACCATATTAAAGCGTGTCAGAAACCTCCTCGCCCGGCTGGAAAAATCGGATTTGTGACCCGACTGAGGGATAGACAGCATGAAACACTTTCTTCTCGTAGCTCTGGCCTTTGTTCTGCTCCCCAGCTTTCCCAAGTGGAGCCTAGCCCAAAGTGCGGCCTCAGGACTTTACCAGCAGGCCAACCAGGCCTATGGGGAAGGGAAATTCCCAGAGGCTATCAAGACTTACGAAAAGATTCTGGAATCGGGATTCACCAACGGAGCGGTGCTTTACAACCTGGGCAACGCCTACTTCAAGGACAACCAGCTGGGCCGGGCTATCCTCTTCTACGAAAGGGCTAAAAGGCTTTTGCCCCGCGACCAGGATGTGGCCGCCAACCTAGCCCTAGCCAGCCAGCTGACCGTGGACAAAATCGCCTCAGAAAAAACGCCCCGTTTCATGGGGGTCTTCACCTGGCCGGCGCGGTCCATGAGCATCGCGGAGCTGACCCGGGTTTCTTTTTTCCTGTACATCATCACCGCGGCCCTTGTGTTGGTGACCATCTGGACGCGAAGCCATGTAGCCCGGAAAAGACTCCTTCTGGCCAGTTTCATCGCCGGTGTGATGCTGATTATCGGCGTTGCCTCTTTGTTGGGTAACATCCACGGGCAGCAAATGGTGTCTTGGATTATTATCTTGAATCCCGTTTCCGATGCCAGAAGTGGTCCTGGCGATGAATACACCAAGATCTTCACCATTCACGAGGGAACGAAAGCCAGGATTCGCCAACAGAGAGAAGGGTGGTATCTCATCTCTCTGCCCAACGGCCTAGCCGGCTGGATTCCGCAGGAAATCGCCGAGATCATCTGATCTCTTTTCTTTCACCAAAGGGAGGCAGGTATGCTCAATAGGCAAACATTGCTTGTTGGCTTTCTCGCTGTGGCGCTGCTTATCGCGATCGGCTGCCGCAAGGAGGAGGCCAAAGTCGAGGTCGAGAAAGAGGCGACAGAACCAATAGGGGAAGTCGCTCCAGAGTCCGGCAACGGAAAAGAGGTAGCCGTGATCCAGACCACTCTGGGCACTATCGTCCTGGAGTTCTTCGAGAATGATGCCCCCAACCACGTGGCCAATTTCAAGAAGCTGGCGCGAGAGGAATATTACGATGGCATCTATTTCCATCGGGTCATCCCCGGCTTCATGATTCAAGCAGGCTGTCCCCTGACCAGGGATGACAACCGCTCCAATGATGGCACTGGAGGTCCCGGGTATACCATCGACGCGGAGTTCAACGACCGGCCACACAAACGCGGCACTCTCTCTATGGCCCGCAAGCCCGATCCCAACAGCGCCGGCAGCCAGTTTTTCATCTGCCATAAGGCTCGACCAGATCTGGACGGCCAGTACACGGTCTTCGGCCGAGTCATTGACGGAATGGACGTGGTGGACAAGATCGCCAATGCCAACCGGGACAAGAGGGACAATCCCCTGGAGAAGATCGTCATGGAGAGGGTGAGTATCGAGACGCGTTAATGATTGCTGGCAGAATGAAAAGAGGGTTGTGCAACTCGTTGATCATTGCGCAACCCTTTTTTTATTGACCTCGCTCCTTGCGGGTGTTATCATTCGCATAGATAGTCATAGCGCTGGTCATGAGTGAAGACTCGAAACTGGGTTAAGACTATGGAAACTGGTGAGAAAGCTTGATGCAAGATGCCAGAGGTTTAAGTAAAACAGTTTCCCGCAGAATGGACAAAACAAATGGTTGTGAGGAAGATACTGACATACTTTTTTCGAATTGAATTAGCCGTTGCGTGCTTTGCAATTGCTATGTTGATCCTGGGATGTGTGGGCACTGTAACTGACAGAGATATCCGTGATGGAAAGCTCAGTCTGAGCGATGATGAGTTCGTGGAATCGATCAAGAAGCAAATAGATGCTCAGGTGACGTGGCAAGACGCAATTGATGACTTCGAAAAGGTGCGAGGAAAGGTGGTGAAATGGAGTGGTCATATCGCCAACACCAGCGATGACAAAATTCAAATTGGCGATATTGTTTATTCCTGGCAGCTCCGCAATCCCAAAACTGCATTTTACGGGAATAGCTTTATATTCTTACTGGATCATCCTTTGCCAAAAGAAACTGGCATCCGTGATATGTCACAAACCATCATTGTGGGGGATGCTATTTTCGTCATAGGTAGGATTATCGATGTAGAAAATGTGCCCATCCTTGAGGGGTATGTGATCTCTAAAAAAAACGATCGAGATTTCGCACATCCCGTTTGGGTGGGGCATAAATAAAGCGAACCTGGCAGTATCATTTGATTAAATAGTTACATGTCTATAGTTACGTTTCCCCAACTTCCTCCTTTCGCTCTTTACGGATATCGTGATCTTGATGGACGTTGTCATCCACAAACAAGGTATTAAATAGCCATTATGGGCGATCACACCCAGGGAGAGCACGGGTAGAAAAAACCTCCTCAATAGATGTGGAAGTCTTCTTATGAGTTTGATATTTTCGATTGACAAAATTTAGCATTTATGATATCATATTATTAGCAATGCATTTCCTTCCTCATCAGTAACGAATCAGGAGTGAAATCCCATGAAAAGAAGTTTTCTGTCAGCGGTGATCATCGTGGTTGTCTTGTTAAGCCAGTCGGCATCCCTGGCCAGGATGCATCAGCCCTCAAGGGATCTCTCCCGGGCTGAGATACTCAAAAGGCTGCCCCGTCCCCAGGACAGGGAGATGCTGCGCGCGGGCAAGGCGCGCTTGGAGCCCGTTCTGCGGGCCGAAAAATCCTACACACCGCACTCCTACGATGTGTTGCATTATGAGATTAACATGGACATCGACATCCCCGGCGATACCGTGCGGACGGCCTCCGTGTTCATCGACTGCCAAAGCCAGACGGACACTTTGACAACCGTTGACCTGAGATTCTTCAGAATGACCATCGACAGCATCACCGTAAACGGGGAGTCAAAAAGCTATACCCGGGATGACGATGAGCTTCTGGTCGATCTGGGAGGAGCCGTCAGCCAGGGTGATACCTTTCAGGTGGCCGTCTATTATCATGGACGGCCCATCACCGGCCTCGTCCAAATGGGATTATTCATCAGTCCTAGCATAACCTACTCCATCGGCGCTCCCGAAGGGGCCTATCGCTGGTACCCGTGCTACGATCATCCCTCCGACAAGGCCACCGCCGACCTGAACATCACCGTGCCGGCCGGCTACATCGTGGCCTCCAACGGAACGCTGGTGGGATCTAAGCTTGATGAGAAAAGATCGAAGGCCATTTATCAATGGTCCGAAGACTATCCCATCTCCACCTACCTGATATGCGTGGTCATCTCCCAATACACCTCCTTTAGCATGTGGTACTATACCGACCAGGATACCATGGAGATTCCTATCTGGGTCGCAGCCAGCGATTCCGCGGATGCCGTGGCCGATTTCGCCAACCTGCCCGACATGATCGCCTGCTATGCCGACCTGTTCGGCCCCTACCCCTTTATCGAGGAGAAGTACGCCATGGCCACCTTCAACTGGGGCGGAGCCATGGAACACCAGACCTGCGTCTCCTGGGGCTTCCCCATCACCGGGAATCAGGACTGGGAGCATGTCGTGGCTCACGAGCTGTCCCACATGTGGTGGGGCGACTGGGTGACCTACGACGACTTTGCTGATGTATGGCTCAACGAAGGATTTGCCACCTATTGCGAGGCCCTTTGGTGGCAATACCTTTACGGTGAAGTGGGACTTCAAATTTACATGGATGATATGCAGGATTACTATGCCAACTGGGAGAACAGCACAGGTCACCGCTTTCCCATCTATGACCCTCCCCCCGGTTACATCTATTCCCCCACGGAGTATGAGAAGGGCGGCTGTGTACTGCACATGCTGCGCTTCGTGGTGGGCGACTCGACCTTCTTCGACATCCTGAGAACGTATGGGACCACCTATGCCTATGCCAACGCCGTGACCGCCGACTTCCAGGCGGTCTGTGAGGCCGAGAGCGGCCAGGATATGGATTGGTTTTTCGACCAGTGGATCTACGACCAGGGATTTCCGGAGTATTCTCTGCTGTGGTCGTATGCAAACCAGGGAGCCAAAGGATATGTGCTGTATGTCGCCATAAGCCAGATACAGGAGAATGCGCCCATCTTCAATATGCCCGTAGAGCTGGGAATTACCACCACATCGGGGAGCATCTTGGACACAGTGACGGTGGACGATGCCCAGGATTTTTTCCAGTTCGTGCTGCAGGATGAGCCTCTGGATGTACAGCTGGACCCCAACCACTGGCTGCTCTGTGAGAAACAGGAGACCACTGTCAGCGATACCACGGCGCCAGAAACCATCGCAGACCTGGCCATCCAGTTGGAGGGCGGGGCCAAAAGCTCCTCCGGAGACATGCACCTCTGGTGGACGCAGGCTGACGATGACGTGGGCGTGGTCCGTTACGTGGTCTATCGGAGCACACAAGCGGGTTCAGTTGGCGACTCCCTGGCTGGCGCTGCCGATACCACCTATATCGATCCGGGTGCTGCTGGCGATGTGAACACAAACTTCTTCTACACCGTCAAGGCGGTGGACTGGGTGGACAACAAACCTGACGCATCCAACCAGGTAGGCGAGTTCGACCGGAGTTTGAGCAAGGGCGAATAGTGAAGTAAACGCAAGTGAGTTAATGATCAATCAGAAGGGGTTGCGCGGGTCCTTGAGAATTGTGCAACTCCCTTTTGTATTTAAATCTTTGAGACTCACGCCCTGTATACAAAGTGGCAATAGCAATGACGATGGCAATGGCAATAAGAGAATAGTCAGCGGTGGTAGCTTACTACGCTTTTATTGCTACTGCCATTGCCAATTGCCATTATGTTTCTCACGAGTCTCCACTTCTCAGTCTCTAGGCTCTATTTTTAACGAATCTCGCTCAACGATTACCGATTAACGATTCACGAATCTCAAGTCTCCGCTTTTCAAGGATCAATCGAATTTCACGAATAATTCGGGTCAAAATTCTGCCTCCCCTCTTCATGTAAGGAGAGTTTGTGTGATCTTTGTCTTCTCTTAGCCCATTTTCTCTTGACAATCCTTAGATTTGTGCTATTATAGATTCGAAATTTGAGCTTCTTTTGCACATCTTGGCTTTTATCCAAAAGGCGAGTTAGACTAAGGAAATAACGAGAACGTACCTGCGCTGTTCACGCATCGCATCCCTTATTGAGGATAAGGCTTGATTTCTTCCCCAGATTTACTACTATTTTAAGTCACCTGGATTAAAAAATGTGTTTCTTATAATGAAGGATTAAAGATGAACATCAGCCAAATTGCCAGAACAATCAAGTCGTCAGCCACCCTGAAGCTCAATGAAAAGGCGGCTATCCTTCGTGAAAAGGGAGATCCCATCATTCATCTGGGCGGTGGCGAACCCATGAGCAAGGTTCCCGTTGAGGCCATCAAGGCAGCAATGGAACATCTGAATACCGGCGAAGTCAGATACACGCCCCCCAATGGCATTCCGTCGTTGAAGAAGGCCATCATTCGATACACGGAGGAGTATTATAACCGCCTGGTAGAACCGGAAAATGTGATGGCCTCGGGAGGTGCCAAACAGGCTATCATGGTGGCCCTGCAAGCTATTTTGAATCCTCAGGAGGAGGTCATCTTTCCGGCACCATATTGGGTCAGCTATCCGGAGATGGTCAAGCTCTGTCAGGCCATTCCGGTTTCGGTCCTTCCTAAAGATGGCACATTCTATCCCAGAATTCAGGATATCGAAGAAAAAGTGGGATCTTATACCAAAGTCATCATCATCAACAGCCCCAACAATCCCACGGGAGCGGTGTATTCGGAAGAATTCATCGCCGATGTGGTGGAATTCTGCGAGAAACATGATCTGTATCTCATCATGGATGACATCTACCACCGGTTGGTCTTTGATAATCGCAAACCCATCAACTGCTATAAATACGCTAAAAACTTATCTGAGAACTCAAAGCTGATCGTCGTCAATGGGGTCTCCAAGCAATATGCCATGACCGGTTTCAGAATTGGTTGGGCGGTAGCAAACAAGAAGCTCATAGAGGTAATGACCAACATTCAAGCGCATCAAACTTCAGGACCTTCTATAGTGCTTCAAAAAGCTGCCGTTGGAGCACTCATGGGAACACAATCCAGTGTCGAAAATCTTCGGGTGACCCTAGAGAAGAATCGCAATATCATGATGGAGCATCTCAGCTCCTTCGACGGGATCAAGGTCATAAAACCCGATGGCACTTTCTATTGTTTCGTGGACTTCACCGTCTATGGGAAGGATTCGACCAAAATTGCCGATTTTCTGCTGAACAAAGTTCTGGTTTTAGCCGTGCCGGGAGTTGAGTTCGGCATGGAAGGCTTCTTACGTCTGAGCTATTGCGGCTCGGTCAAAGACATCACCGAAGGTATTGAGCGTATGAAATGGGCATTGGACCTGAATTCTCCCAACGAGCTGTATATCGGAGATCGCAAGCTGGTGAGGGATTGGACATGAAATATCTTTAATTCGATACACCTGCTACCAAACAAGCTCTGGATTTAGCCTCAGACTTCGGACTGGAAAATCACGGCCTGGTTCATCTGGAGAGGGCTTTTTGGAATCTACCAACCTCTGCGCTTTACGAGGAAATCGTATTCCGCAATGAAGGACATAGCGTCCATCAAGGGCCCATTTTGGTGAACACGGGAGAGCACACGGCACGAGCGGCTGCAGACAAATCCGTTATCCGAGAGGAAACCACCGAAAACAAGATCTGGTGGGGTGAGTACAATCGTCCTTTCAGTGTTGAGCAATTCAAAGCACTTGTAGCGCGAGTGCAGGCATTTGCCCAGGACGAAGAATTTTTCATTCAGGATTGCCACGCCAGGGCCGATTCCGAATATCGCTTGCGGGTGCGCATCATCACCGAGAAAGCATGGCAGAGTTTGTTTGCCCGCAACATGTTTCTGACCATCTATGATCAGGATGAGCTCAAGCATTTTGTGCCCTAGTTTACGATTATCAGCGTACCCGGCTTCAAAGTGGACCCCAAAATAGATGGCACTCGAACTGAAACCGCTATAGTGCTCAATTTCGCCGAACGGATGGGCATCATCTCAAATTCCCTCTACGGCGGCGAAATCAAAAAATCGATCTTCACCGTGTTGAATTTCCTGCTTACCTTTGAGGATGTACTCCCCATGCATTGTTCTGCTAATTTAGGCCAGGCCGGGGATGTGGCCCTTTTTTTCGGACTCAGCGGCACCGGAAAAACCACCCTCTCGGTAGATCCTAAAAGAAGATTGATCGGCGATGACGAACATGGGTGGAGCTCAGCCGGCATATTCAACTTCGAAAGTGGTTGCTATGCCAAGGTCATTCAGCTTTCTGCGGAACACGAGCCGCAGATCTACGCATTCACGAGAAGATTCGGCACCATTCTTGAAAATGTGATCTATGATCCGGCCAGTCGCAGGATTGACCTGGATGATGACATCCTCACGGAAAACACCCGGGCTTCCTATCCCCTGGAGTTTATCCCCAATGTGGTGCCTGAGAAGATGGCTCCTTCTCACCCTAAGAACATCATTTTCCTGACCTGTGATGCATCCGGCGTGATGCCCCCCGTCGCTCGACTTACCCCGGAACAGGCCCAATATCATTTCATCAGCGGTTACACCTCCAAGATCGCAGGAACCGAAATCGAGCTGGGCATCGAACCGGAAATTACCTTCAGTGCCTGCTTTGGCGCTCCGTTCATGGTGCGGCACCCCTTCGAATACGCCGAGATGCTGAAACAGAGGATGCTCAAGCATAAATCCCAATGCTGGTTGGTCAACACCGGCTTGGTGGGAGGCCGTTTCGGAGTGGGCAAACGCATAAGCATTGGGCATACCCGTAATCTCCTCAACGCAGCTCTGGAAGGCAAGCTAAATAAGGTCAAATACCGCAAGGATAAGCTGTTTGGCTTTGAAGTTCCTCTTTCCTGTCCCGATGTGCCCGAGGATGTCCTGGAGCCATCCACCTCCTGGGGTGATAAAGAGGAGTACTGGAAAAAATATGATGCCTTGGCAGCACGGTTTATCGAGAACTTTAAACTCTTCGCCAGTGGATGCCCTCAAGAGGTCGTCGATGCCGGCCCGAAGAGGTATGGGAAGCGGTGAGTGAAGCAGGAGGAAGAGTGGCAATAGCAATGGCAATGAAAAACTGGTAAGCAGTATGCAGCAAAAAAACTGGTAGTTAGCAGTAGCAGTTGGCAGTGAAAGACGAGTTGCAGTTGGCAGGTCCCTGGCGAGTCTCGAGTCTCCGATTTTCACGCATCACGTATTACGCAACACGGATCTCAAGTCTCCAGTCTCGAATATCGATTCCCGATTTCAATGCCGTCGGATGGCTTCACCCGACGGCTTTTCAATATACCATTTCGGCAATATTGCGAACCTGTAGCTCAGCTAGGTAGAGCAGCGGCCTTTTAAGCCTTCCCAGGGGAGTTGCGTAAGTCCTTGAAACTTATGCAACTTCCTTTCTTTATATTCTGTTGTCGAGATTGCTCACCGCACCATAAATAACCAAAATTTGCCATATTTGACCATAAATATTGAAACAAATTCGAAACAAATTTTGGGATTGCATTTGATGTAGATAAAAGGCCCTCCCAAGCTCACGGAGAGGGCCTTTTATGAATGTGCCATTGTACAGCTCCACTATAATTTCTTGACAAATCCGGGTATTTGTGGTATCCTTTGCTTGTAAGACGATGTATTGTGTATGTCCCGTACTTGTCATCTATTAAAAATGTTTTATGAAATGTTTCAAGATAACGCGCCTTGTCAAAGAATCGAGAGCCTAGAATGAAAGTTGTAAGCAATCTCCCGATTGCGGTAGCTCTAACTCTTTTGTGGGGATCGCACGTGTGGGCCCAGTCAAGCATCCTCATATCGGAACTGTGTGATCCACATCTCAACTACACGACGGATCGGTTCATCGAGATCTATAACGCCGCAAGTACCGCGAGTGATCTTACCGGCTGGTCGGTGGTTGCGGTGGGCAACGGCGGGGACATTTTTACATGGAATCTCTCCGGCCAGATCGATCCTGGCGAGGCCCTCGTGTCTGGCGACGCGACAACGGTCACAGGCTTCCCTGTGGATTTCCCGGACGAAGCATGGTCAAACAGCAACGGTCTCTGGAACGGCAAGGTCGGCGACGGAGCCAAGCTGATCGATCCAATCGGGGAAACTGTCGACTACGTTGTCGTCACCGGGGCCGCCTTCGAGAACGCCGATTACGTCCGAAACTATGACGTCAACACTGCGAATTCGACCTACAACCCTTCGGAGTGGACCGCGACTCCCGTGGAGCTGGCAACGGATGCGAGCCCCGGGTCCCACAGCGCGGCGCCGCCTCTCCAAGGACCCACGATCTCAAGTATCAGCACGGTGCCCGAGCTCCCCGTGGCCGGCGAGGGGGTTGATGTCACAGCCGACGTGATCGATTCAACTGCCACCATCACCTCGGTCTTGCTCTATTGGGGGGTCTCCGACTCCTCACTTCCCAATGAGATCGGCATGTCACCGTCAGCGGGTGAAACCTACCTGACGGATACGCCGATCCCCTCTCACTCCGAGGGGACGACCGTCTATTTTCAGATCCTGGCAGCAAACGATCTGCCTGACACGAGCATTACCGGTCTGCAGAGCTACTCTCTACCCTATTATGCCACCATTCATGAGATCCAGGGCGAGTCTCCGGACTCTCCTTTTGATGGCGAGGAGGTCATCACCCATGGCGTCGTGACGGCACGATTCGATAATTCCTTTGTCATACAGGATGGGAGCGGCCCATGGAACGGCATATGGGTTCAGAGTTCAGATACTGTCACACTGAGTGATTCCACCGTGATCAGAGGCTACGTGACAGAAAGCGCCGAGCAGGGTTATGCGGGCAATACGCTTGTCGTGGATGCTGTGCTTCTTTACAGTTCAACAGGCACGAGTATCCCAGAGCCTGTTATAATTACCACCGCTGCTGTATCCTTGGAGGAGTACGAAGGCGTTCTGGTCGAGATTGATAGCGCCGCCTGCACGAACCCAAATGCAGGATCCGGGGAATGGGAGTTAGACGACGGCAGCGGTGCCGGGCGTGTGGGCAATCTAGGGTACGATTTCTCACCGACGCTCGGGAGCTCGTATGACATCATCGGTCCAGTCACCTATCACTCCAATCACTTCATGATCGAGCCGCGGGACGGGAACGATGTGGTGTGGGCGGGAGACGACTTTGCGCCAATCATCCTCCTGGTCACCCCCACGGGCAAAACGACGATCTATGTCACCTTCTCCGAGGAGGTGGAGGAGACGAGTGCCGAAGTGGCCACAAATTACACCATCGAGGATCTTGCCGTTCTTGATGCTTCGTGGAACGGAAATTACCCCGACCAGATAATCTTGACCGTCTCATCCATGTCGGAGGTCGACTATACACTCACAGTGAACGGTGTGGAGGACCTCTTCGGAAATCCCACGATGGCGACTAGCTACCTCTTCCATTTCGTAGATAATGGTGTTCCCGAGGGCTACTATGACAGCGCTGAAGGGCTGGAAGGGGATTCCCTGAAGGCAGCACTCCACCAAATCATCGATGACCACACCGTACACAGCTACGACTATGCTTGGACAGCCTTTTATACTACCGATGACAAGCCCAACGGCAAGGTGTGGGACATCTATTCAGATGTTCCCGGTGGTATTCCACCTTACGAGTACACTTTCGGCGAGGATGAAGGTGGAGTTGGTGGCCAGGAAGGCAATGGTTATACCCGTGAGCACTCCTGGCCCAAGAGCTGGTTCGGAGGCGATGTGTCGCCGATGCACTCGGACCTATTTGCCCTTTATCCGTGCGATGCGCACGTCAATGGCAACCGGGGCGTTTATCCGTACGGAGAGGTTGCGGCACCAGAATGGACCTCGCTCAACGGTAGCAAGAGGGGTTCTTGTTCGTATCCTGGATATTCGGGGACTGTATTTGAACCGATCGACGAGTACAAAGGTGACCTTGCGCGCACCTACTTCTATATGTCCACAAGATATTACACGGAAGATTCGGGATGGCCCGGCAGCCCCATGACTGATGGTGCTGAGCTTCTCCCTTGGGCGGCCGAGATGCTCTTCGAGTGGCATCTAGAGGATCCTGTCAGCCTAAAGGAACTCGATCGCAACAACACCGTCTTTACCATACAGGATAATCGCAATCCCTTTATTGACCGGCCGGAATTTGCCGTCCTCTTCGTCAATTTGGAAAACACGCCACCGCCCGTGCCGGTGATCCTTCTCCCCGAGAACGGAGACTCCCTGGATGCCCATGACCTGCTGGTCTGGATAGAGGTAGAGGATCCGGATCCCTTCAATATGGTTACCTATACCCTTGAAATCGACCATGATAGCAGCTTTTCCAGTCCCGAGGTTCACCAGGAGGGCATCGAAGGGACTGAGGTTAAGGATCCTTCGGTGTACGTGAGACTGGACAGTCTGGAGGATTATGAGAACCTGCTCCCGGGCGCGATCTGCTACTGGCATGTACAGGCGGTGGACGACCATGGCGCCACATCGGGCTTCACCTCAGGGGACAATTACTTCATCTCACCAGAACCGCCGGAAACCATTGGAGACCTGGATGTCAAACTGGCCGGTGGTGATATTTTCCTCCACTGGACCGAGCCTTACGATAATGTGGGAGTGGCTAGCTACGTGATCTATCGGAACACCGAGGCCACCTCTTCCGGCTATTCTCTGGACGACACCTCCGACACCACCTATACGGATATAGGCACCGCTGGTGATGTGAGTACCAATTACTACTATACCGTCAGGGCTGTAGATGGGGCTGGTAATAAGTCGAAGGAATCAAACAAGGTGGGTGAGTTCGACCGGAATTTGAGCTCAGGCCAATAGAACAGCGCCGAACCCTGCTTTTGAGTTTGTGCTGAACTTTTGAGGTTGCTTTCTCTGCTTGGGTGATTGAGTAAACATTTCCATTACCTCTGGAACCAAAGCTCTGGCATCCGCCCTTCTGACTATAATTTGAAACAAATTCGAAGAAATTCTCAGTCTGAAATTTATATCTTCCTTAACGGTAAGCAGTTGTCCTAATAGCTCATGGGCTTCGCAGTCCCCTGCTCTACTGTTCAATCAATGTCTCTTTTGAAATGAACTTCTCCCCTATTCCACCTGTATTAGAAGCAGTGTTCGTAGCTACGCTAGAAAGAACAACGGACTTGTAATGCAGTGCTTATAAATTTTCGCCTTAACTACCACACATGAAAAAGCCCGCTTCAGCGGGTTTCGTCATACTTAAAGCCTCTTGTTTTCCTCTACATCCTCAATCCCCAAGCCAGCAGAGAATTCTGCCGCAATTTTCACAAACTCTCACTGTTTTATGGCTCTTAATAGCCTGGTGGTGAGCTATGGGAACGGTCATGAAACAGCCCAGGCAGACGCCTCGATAGACGGGAACCACCGCCCGTTCGTAGCGTCTCTGCAACCGCTCATAGCTTTTAAGCAATCTTGGCTCTATGGATCGGGCGAGCTCCTTACGGGCTTCTTGAAGTCGCGAGACACCCTCAATCTTGAAACCAAGGTTCTTCTCCTGCTGAACAGAAGCCTCCCGGATCATCAAATCCAGATCCTGAAGTTTCACCAGCAGACGAAGGTCCTCACGCGGACTCTGCTTCTGAGGAGAGGACATCCACGAACTCCTCAAAATTGGATACCTGCAAAACCTTTTCTCTTAGTCTTTTCTTGCGAAAGAACTCCGCGATCTTTCCCAAGGTGGGCAGATACTGGTCCTGCTTCTCCCGATAGGGTGCGATGATCAAAAAAAACAAGTGCACCGGCTTGCCATCGGGGGCGTCGAAATCCAATCCCTGGGTGCACTTGCCAAAAGCGACCACCAGCTTCCTGGTGGTCAGTGTCCGTCCATGAGGAATGGCCAGACCATTACCCAAAGCTGTGCTGCCGAGGTTCTCTCGCTTTAGGAGCATGTCCAGAACAATATCCTTATCGAAAACCCTCTCCTCTCTATGGAGCAGTTCAACGAACTCTTCGAGAACCTCTTGCTTGTTGCCTGCATCAAGCTCCGGTATATAAAGCTCCTTCTCAAAGAGAGCTAAAAATTCCCGATTGGTCATAGGCCTTCCCATGGATTTCCATGCTCGCGGCCAAAGTGATATTCTTTTTTAATGTCAATATAGGACTTCAACGTGGATTGTCAAGGGAAAACGATGGGCCGCCTCCCTTCTCCACCACCACGGTGGTAGGAGGTAGTAAGCAGGAGGCAGTGCCTCCTCCCCAGTGGCAATGGCAATAGCAATGGCAATCCCCTCCCCTAGCCACCCCATAAAGCAGGAGGCAGGAGGCAGACCCTACATCCCTGCTTCCCCCTAAAAAACCAAACCCCGTGAACGCGTGAAAGCGAAAAAGTGTGTAAGTGGAAATACAACCTCTTACGTATTACGCATTACGGTCTTCTCAAGTCTCGAATCTCGAGTCTCGGGTTTTCACGGATCCCGGTTCCCGAATCCCGGCTTTTCACGAGTCTCGAGTCTCGGTTTTTTACGCAACGCGCAGCACGATCACGGCTCAGTGTGCTCCCCGGTCATGGGCACAAACAGCACGGGGATGATGCCTCTCTGGCGGATCTGGCCCTCCTTCTTCTCAACGAGATAAAGCTCCTGACCATACCCTCGTCCCACAGGTATGACCATTCTGCCCCCCTCAACCAACTGATCGACCAAGGGCTTGGGAATATGATCCGGGGCGCAGGTGACGATGATAGCGTCGAATGGGGCGTGTTCCTCCCATCCCAGATAGCCATCCCCAATCTTGACTTCCACTTGGGAATATCCCAATCGTCGTAATGTCTGCTCGGCCCTATGCCCCAGATCCTCCAAGATCTCGATGGTGTACACCTGATCGGTTAACTCCGCCAGAATAGCCGCCTGGTATCCCGATCCGGTGCCAATCTCCAACACCTTCTCACCTGGGGCGATACGTAAGACCTCAGTCATTAAAGCAACGATGTAAGGTTGAGAGATGGTCTGACCTGACCCGATGGGCAGCGGGCGATCATCATAGGCGGCCTGCCGCAGACCCTCCGGGACGAACTCGTGGCGAGGAACTTTGCGCATGGCCGCCAGGACGTTCTCATCCGCCACTCCCCTGGTGGCAATCTGCCCCTTGACCATCTGCTTGCGAAGATCCTGGTATTGGTGGTTTTGCCGACAGCTCATGACCACCCCTCCCAGCACCAGGAAAAAAATGGAAACGACGAACCAACGAGGACAGTTAGGAGAACAGTTCATGGGCATCTCCTGAGCAAATACCCGCTAGAAAAAGATCCCAGCTTCACGCGGGGACGAAAAGGCCCCGGATTGGTGAGGAATAGCTTAATGTCGGCTTTATCTCGTCGAACAGATCTCGCTGGAGGGAAGCCTTCCGGCGACCGTTCACAATGAGAAAAGGGGCCGCCCGCTTGACCCAAACTCCAGCACTCTTAAGCTCCTCTAATCTGAGAAACTTGTTTTTGGTTCGCATACTCACGATATTTCTCGCCGATCTGGGCCCGATTCCGGGAACTCGTAGAAGTTGACTCTTGTCAGCCTTATTGACTTCCACCGGAAAGTGTTCGGGGTGGCTCCGAGCCCAGATCATCTTGGGATCAGCGGCTGCGGGGAGATTCCCCTGCACATCGAAGACCAGCTCCCGGACATGAAAGCCATATCGCCTCAGCAGAGAATCGGCCTGATAGAGGCGATGCTCCCGAAGGGGCGGTGTGGGTCTTTGGTCCTCCAGCGGGGTCTGTGAGACCGGCTGAAAGGCACTGAAGTAAACCCTGGCCAAATCCATCTCCCGGTAAAGACGGTCCGTTTGCCCCAGGATCTCTTGATCTGACTCACCGGCAGCGCCCACCACGAACTGGGTGGTTTGGCTCTTGGTAGTGGCGGCGAAGTCCTTTTGTATGATGGTCTGTGCCCACTTCATTCTCAACAGCAAATCCTCATTGAAATCCTTTTCTCCAGCGATGCGGGAGAGCCTCTCTTGATTGGGTGCCTCCAGATTTACCGACACCCGGGTGGCAAGCTGCACGGCCCGTTCCACTAAGCTGAAACGCGCTCCGGGCAAGATCTTCAAGTGGATGTATCCCCGAAAACGATGTTTCAGCCTGAGGATCTCCACCACTTTTATCATCCGCTCCATTGTGACGTCAACCCCTCGCATAACTCCTGAGCTGAGAAAGAGCCCCCCTACTCGCCCCTGAGCCCAGAGGTGCATGAACGAGTTGGCCAGCTCATCAACGCCGAAGGAAGTTCTGGAGAAGGGCCGCTGAGCTCGGTTGGCACAGTACTGGCAATCGTTGATGCAGACGTTGGAGAGAAGGACCTTAAACAAAAAGACCCTTTTTCCATCGGGCAGGGCGCTGGGGTAGATCCACCGACCGTATGGTCCTCTAGAGCGTCCCGTGCCTCCGCAGGCGCAGGCCAGATCATACTGGGCAGACTCCCCTAGGGTTTGTATCTTCTGAAGCGCGTCCAACCTGGCTCTCATCCCCCTTCATTTTTGCTTCGCGAGGAAGTCTTCAGCCTTCGGTACAAAAACCACTTTTTGCGTCCACCACTCCGGTCCAGATAGATCTCGAAGACCTCCCCCTCGTCTGTGACTACGCGAAAGTATGTGCGATGCCGTCGTTGCCACCAACGCCCTTTCGGTGCCGAGCCGAAACTGTAATCTGGCCACTCCCCCCAGATCTCTTGGATGCGATATTCCTTGCCCCGCCAGATGAAAGCACTTGGAGCTCCAGGCTTCTCAGCCGCGCTGACCTGAATTTCATCTGAATAGAACTGGTTTTGAGTTCGTTTCATTCTAGAAGATAATCTCACAAGTCATACTTTGTCGAGTCGACTCCCACTGAACAGTCCTCTTTAAGCTTAAGGAATAACTTTCAATATCTCTTCTAACTGCTTCATAATATTCTAGTTGTTCTGGGAAATGTTCTATGAGCATTGTCCTCATCCGGTGCCAGACCCGGGGATAGAAATTCAGACGGTCCACCAGGACGTGCTGGGCGCCACAGTCTCGGAATGTGGCCAGCATATCATCGATGATCTCCCGTCTATCCGAGAAAAAAGGCAAAACCGGTCCGAAGAAAACCCACGTCTGGACTCCCACCGCAGATAGCTTCCTCAGGGCGCGAAGACGTTCCTGGATGGAGTCAGCCCGGGGTTCAAAATCCTCCCTCAATCCCTCATCCAGGGTTGTGATGGTCAAGCCCACATCGACCTCATCCAGCTTCACCAATAGATCCAAATCGCGCAACACCAGAGCCGATTTGGTCAGAATGGAGACAGGAAATTGAGATTTGATCAGCTCCTGGAGACAAGCCCTGGTCAGCTCATATCGTCTCTCCAGAGGTTGGTAGGGATCGGTGACGGTGCTGAGAGATACCAGACCCGGCTGGGATCGGGATAGCTGCCGACGCAGTACCCCAGGAGCATTCACCTTGACATCCACAAACTGGCCCCACTCTTCCCCATGTCGCCGAAATCGCCTCATGAAATCTGAGTAGCAGTAGATACAACCGTGCTCACAGCCGGTGTATGGATTGAGAGCATAATCCACCGATGGAATTCGGGATCTGTTAAGCAGGGAGACACACTCTATCTCCCGTACAATCGGGTTCTTCGCCGTATGGTCGGGTAAATATGGAGAGTTCTTCATCAACTAACTTCTTAAGTGAATGCTATAATATTTTAATTAATAAGTAATTATTTCACTCTTCTGATTAAGCCAACGACCCTGCCAGCGATATGGAACCCGGGCGTGCCACTGTCCACCACAATGGGACCATAAGACGAGTTGGCTGGTTCCAGACGAACCCGGCCATTCTCGGGATAGAATCGTTTTACCGTGGCCTCCTCGCCGATGATGGCCACCACGATGTCACCTCTCTCGGCAGACGGCTGTTGCCGAGCAAAGACGATATCGCCATCCAAGATGCCGGCGTCCATCATGCTCTCCCCCTTGACCCGCAAAGCGAAGATCTCTCCGGAGGTGAGAAAAGAACTGTCCAAGAAAAAATACTCCTCGATGTTCTCCTGGGCCAGGATGGGCTCCCCGGCAGCCACTCGTCCCACCACAGGGACCGCTCTTAAATTATTGGGTAGATGACCTGTGACCAGCTCAATTCCCCGTGAGATATTGGGCCTACGCCGGATATGGCCCTTCCGAACTAACGCATCGAGCACATATCTGACCCCATTGGTGGAACTGATACCCAGAGCATCCCCAATCTCCCGGATCGTGGGCGGGCAGCCCCTCTCCCGGGCAGATTCGGCGATGAAATCCAGAGCCTGCTTCTGTCTCGTTGTGAGCGTAACAGTCATTAAAATTTCACCTCCCCAGTGTGTTTCTTCTAAGATCCAATGCCAAAGCTCTTTGTCATATGAATATCCTCGAGTCACCCCAATCTACTGCACATTTGTGCAAATGTCAAGAAAAAAATTTTTGCCTGTGAATGAATCTTTCTCACAGAACCTAAGGGGTTGATCCATCTTGAGAAGACATCCGTTCTCTCAAAGTCTCCAGGCCCTTTCTCAACTCCTCATCCGATGGATTCAGCTGCACGGCTCTCTCCCAACTTGCCGCAGCCTCCTTAGGTCTCCCCTGAAGATACAGCACGTTGCCCAACAGTTGATGGCCTAACACCTTGTCAGGCTCCTTTTCTATGAGCTTCCGAAACTGTACCTCCGCTTCAACCCACTGTTCCAATTTCACATAGGCCATGCCCAGGGACAACCGTGTCGAGGTATCCTCCGGCCAGAAATCCAGTTCCCTGCGAAATTCCTCAGCCGCCTCTTGGGTCCGCCTCATTCCCTCATAGGCCTTTGCCAACATGTAGTGAGCCTGAGGATAGTCGTCCTGAAGTCCAACCACCTCCTTGAACTTCTGGGCCGCTAAGCGGTAGTTGCCCTTCTCCTCCAGGTATGCCACCCCTAAGTTGAAGTGGGTGGTGACGCGTCGAGGATTCAACCGGATCACGCTCTCCAACTCGCTTATGCCCTCATCCACTCGTCCCTCTCGTATAAGAGCCACTCCCAGAGTTTCGTAACGGCTCTCGAATCCCGTCTGGGACAGACCGCGGGTCTGGAGCGCGAAAAATATGAGCAGCGAGCAAGTGGGAATCCAACAGACTAGTAGAAATCTCCATCTCCTATCTCTCCAGCTCCTAAAGGACCAGTGAAGCGCATAGGCGGCAAATAGCATTAAAAACGGCACCGTCGGCAATCTATAACGGGCCAGGACGAAGAAAAACAGCACAGAGAGCATGGACAGAAAAATCTGCATATAGAGAAGCAGTGATCGTCGCCAGTTTCTCAGCTCCAAGAGCAGCCCCAAGAGGGCAACGGGACAGAGGATTCCGAAGTTCAACAGGGGCAACCGCAGAACTATCGAGAATCTTCTGAAAAAGTGAAAGTTACGATTGTCGGGTATCTCCCCTGGTCCCCAGAAAAGCAATAGTTTTTTAAGCTGAAGTCGAGCATATCGTCCGGGATGATCCCTGATGAAAGCCATGGCCTGGTCCAGCCAGTAGGAGGAAGATTCGGACAGGCTCAGCTCACGACCTAACTTCTCGCTGGCCAACCTGCGGAAATCCTCATGTTCATATTCGGGCCCCGGACGCACCCCTGGGGGCGGAGCATAGCTGCCGGAAGCCCAGGGATTGTTCCCCCCGTAGAAAGTTTCCCCACCATGAGCGGTGATGGCCACCAATTTCCCTTCTACCAAGAAGTTCCGTGCTGATACGGGAAGAATGATCACCGTTACCCCCAAACAAAAAAGCGCAGCCAATTTGAGTCTGCGGTGGAAGGTCCTCTCGTCCCTGTTGGCAAGAAGCCAGATCGCGGCAGCTAAGAAGGTGAGGTCAAAACGTGCCAGGGCTCGAAGACCCCAAACAGCGCCTGCTCCAAAGGATCGCCAGGGACCAATCTCTGCGCTCCGCAGCAAAAGGAAAACCGTCAGGAGGGAGAGAAACATCCCCAAGGTGGAGATGGTCAGGGTTCCCTCGTAAAAGATGAAGGGAGCATAAAGCGCAGCCATCAGGCCGGATAGGATGCCTGTGGCCCGATCGAAAATCTGCCGTCCGATGAGGGCGATCATCCAACAGGTCAGCCCGCCCAGCACCGACTGGAACAGCTTGACAAGGAAGAGGCTATATCCACAGCAGCGGTAGATCAAGGCCAAGAAGTAGGGATACAGGGGATTGGCATAAAAAACTCCCTGGCCCAGCCAATCTCCAGCCGCGATGGCTCGAGCCCAACGATCGTAAAAGGCGGGGTCCAGAAAGAGCTGCCGGGAGAGGGGATGATCCTTGATTTCCCACTGGTACAGGAACCTCAAGACCATGGCGATAGAGAAAATGCCCACACTCCAAGCCAGATTCCTCCCCTGAATGCTTCTCTTCGTCATGAATTCACTGGAAGTTCTCAGATCGTTAGCTGAAGCCACCTTTTGCTCCAAAATCTCCAGAATAGGGTTAGGCCGAAAATGAGGATGTAAATGGTGGCCCCCATCCAGGCTCCCACAACTCCCAACTTCAGGCCTAAGCCGAAAAGAAAGCTCAGGGGCGCAAACAGCAGCCATGCATAGCTCACTCCCACTAACATGGTCCATCGAGTGTCCCCCGCTCCCCTGAGTCCACCGGCGCTGATAATGCCCACTGCGTCGAAAACCTGAAACAGGGCGGCAAAAAGCAGAATTCTGCTCCCCAGGTAAAGAACCTGGGTACTTTTGTTAAACAGGCCCACCAAAGATTTGGGCACAGCGATGAACAGAACCGCCAGCAACACAGCATACAAAAGACCCATCTTTATGGCGGTATATCCGCTCAGGATGGCGTATTCCGGCCTCTTGCTCCCAATGTACTGGCCTACCAGAGAGGTGGCGGCGATGGAGATGCCATAGGCCGGCATGAAGGAAAGGTGCAGCAGCCGCATGGTGATGTGACTGGCGGCCAATGGATCGTCTCCCATCCTGCCGATAATGGCCGCAAAGAACAGAAAGCTGCCCATGTCCAGGAAGTATTGCACCCCAATGGGGCAGCCGATTCGCAACAGTCGTCGCATCTCGCTCCACTGAAAACGCAACCTGAGGCGCGAAGCAAACAGCTGAGAATAGCGCTGGGATATAAAAATAGCCAGCAGAACCGCTGCGGCTATAAAATTGGCGAACACCGTGGCTATGGCGGCACCCTTCACCTCCAGTCGGGGAAAACCGAACTTCCCGAAAATCAATAGGTAATCGAAGACGATGTTGATCACATTGGCAACGATAACCGCCTTCATGGGGGTTTTGGTGTCGCCGATGCCCCGGAAAAAACAGGATAAGGTCAGGTAGGCCACGAAGAAGCCCCCGCCTGACATCCGAATTCTGGCATAGGACGCTCCCAGCTCACGAACTTGAGGCGAAGGCCCCATGAGGGCGAAGAAGACATGGCCCCAATACCCCAGAACGGCCAGAAGGATCCCAAAGAGCAGGGCCAGGTAAATCCCCTGCCAGGTGATGACCCCGCATCTGGAGTGCTGTTTGGCTCCATAGTACTGGGCCACGAAGGTGTTGACGCTGCTCACCGTTCCATTGAAAAAGGAGAAAAAGCACCACACCAGAGTTCCAGCCAGGCCGACGGCGCCCAGCTCTACCTTTCCCAGTCGCCCCACCATCATGGCATCCACTAGTGTCATGATGGTCTGGGACATCATGGTCAGAATGGCCGGATAAGCCAGGATCCATACCTCGCGATAATTGCCCTTGATCAAGGATCTCATCAAATGCATCTCTTCATGCGTTTGAAAAAAGGCCAGATATAACATCTGACCGTCAAGAAAACCTCTTTTCGACCAAACTTGAGTCAGTCAGACCGATGTCTCTACGGCGATGTCTCCATTTGCCAGACCTGCAGGGTTCTCCGAGCGCTGGCCAGTGAAACGACTGCTCCTACGAAAAAACCGGTGAGAACCGCGGCCAGGAGCAGGAAGGGTAGCAAGAAGAAGATTTGGCCACGCTGGATATAGAGCCAATGGGCCAGGAAGAGCTGGGTCAGGTTATGGGCCAAGGCGCCCAGGACGCTCACCCCCACAACGCTAAGCGATGGGCGCAGATATCGATAGGCTAAACCCATGCAGACCAGGCTGGCCAGACCTCCACACAGGGCAAAGAGGAAAACGGGACTCAACAGCGTTCCGATGACGATGGAGCCTAAAAAGGTTCGCACCAGCGCCACCACCAAGGCCTCCCAAAATCCCCACAATACCAAGGCCATAAGCGTGGCCATGTTGGCCAGCCCGATGCGCGCCCAGGGCAGCGGCTGGGGGATGTGAGTTTCCAGAACGTACAGGATCAAACCCACGGAGACCAAAAGGGAGAGGCGGACGAGTTTTGTGGTATGAGCGAGCATGACATTTTCAAACTTCCCAGGGGCGAACCGTTTTTCGCCAAGGGAATTAAGCGGGAAATCTCAAACTAACTTACGAAATGGTCATTCTAAGGCACATTTCGTCGGAATTTATCCCTTCAGTTCATTTAGGGTGAGCTCTGAATGGAGTGAAGGGCTCAAGATAAACTTCGTGAGGGAGAATCTGCCTTTCTTCTTCGCCTTTTTTAAGCCATTGGCAGAGATTCTTCGCGGAGCCTGTTCCTTTATTCCATTCAGGACAAGCTCTGAGTGAAACGAAGGGCTCAGAATGACAGAATCGTATAGGTGACTCACCATTAATTTTTCTTCCCCTCCTGCTTTCATAGATCGACCATTCCCCTATTTGTCATTCTGAGGGAGCGTTGTGAGCCGAAGCCCTGAGCGAAGCGAAGAGGACCGAAGAATCTCTGGCGTCAAGATTTGAATCGGCCAGTACTTTCGTTGCTGTGCTCAGGTTGACAAATCGTAATAGATTAGAAATGCAGAGAGGGGGCAAGTGACACTCCCGCTTACCACGTCACGGCATCCGGCTCTCCCTTCTTCTTCTCCCCCTCCACCCTGACCAGCACCCGGTTGGGCACACAGACGATCAAGCTCCCGGATCTTTTCACCCATCCCATCCTGACACATAGCCTGTGGGGACATGGAGAGCTCTCCACCCGGACCTTTCCCGCGTTCACTTGAATCATCGTCTCGCCTAGGGGACCGGCCACGGCTCTCCGGCCGTTGACGGATAGATCAAGACGGTGGACCTCGTGACCATCCACTTCCACCACGGCCACAGATCCTGGCTGCATCAGGCGGTGAACGACCCCGATGCTGGCCAGGCTGAGAACTAGCAAGATGCCCATGAGGAGCTTGTCTCCTCGGGTCAAGGCCAGTCCATAAAACCCTTTACCGGGCATCATCTCCCCTTCAAATCACGCTCAATCCACCGGGCGGCCTCGGCCAGGTCGTGGGCCACGAAATCGGCTTGAACCCCCTCGGCTCGGGCTTTCTCACCGTAACCGGTGAGGACAAGAATGGTTTTGGCACCCGCTCGCCGGCCCATCTCCATATCGATGGCCATATCGCCCACCATATAGGATCTCCTCAGATCGATGTCCAGATCCTGGGCGGCCTGCTCCATCATCCCGATCTCTGGCTTCCGGCAGGCACTTCCGGAATCAGGCATCTCTGGGCAATAGTAAACGGCGTCCAAATGAGCGCCGTGCTCGGCCAGCATTTCCTTCAGCAACTTGTGAATTCGGTCCAGCTCCTCCTCTGTGAGGTATCCCCGAGCTACGCCCGACTGGTTGGTGGCCAGCACCACCTTCAGGCCCAACTGGTTCAGCCTGCGAATGGCTTGGCCCGCACCGGTTAAAAGTTTCAGCTGTTCCGCTCTATGAAGATAGTGTACTTCTTGGTTAATGGTGCCATCTCGGTCCAGAAAAACGGCGATGTGTGACATGGTCACCCCTATTAGACAGGACGATTATTCTTCTCGATGGCCTTTCGCCTGCGATCCAAAATCCCCAGGGCGGCCTGAAGGACATCCTGGACGCCGATCCGCTTCAAACAAAGCCAATTTCCCTGGGGGCACCGTTTCTCCCCATGAAGACTACATGGACTACAGGTAAGCTGGGCAGTTAAAACCGCATCCTCAGCCCCTAGGGGCCAGAAGCCCAACGAAGGCTGGGTGGGTCCGAAAATGGCCACCACGGGAACCTCCAAAGCCGTGGCCATATGCATGGGCCCAGAGTCGTTGGTGATAAACAGGGCACAGCCGGAGATTAGGGCCATCAGCTGGCGCAGGGTGAGATTTAAGGCCATGGGTGCATCCGGCTCTAGCCCCTGAGCCACCCGAGCACCAAGATCTTCCTCCCCGGCCCCGCCGAAGACCAGAATCTGAGCTCTCCGTTCCTCTCTTAAACGCTGCCCCAGTTGGATAAACCGCTCCTCCGGCCACCTTTTGCCGGGCCATCTGGCTCCCGGATGAAGCCCCACCACAGGCCTCGCGTCGCCCAGTCGATGTCGAAGATAAAACTGTTTCTGGAACTCCCGCTCGCTCTCCAACAGATACAATCGTGGGCGTCGCCCGGAAGGCTCAATCCCCAAGGGCCGCAGACTTCTCAGATAAAGATCCACGACATGTGGCGACTCTTGAGGACGGTATCCCAGGCGAACCATGGCCCACCGCCGGATGGTCCTTTTGCGATATCGCAATTTCCTGGGAGCAGGTAGAATTGCCGTCAGAGCTCGGCTTCGGAGATTGGCGTGTAGGTCCAGAACGATATGATGGTGCTGGCGGCGCAGTCGACAACCCATAGAGAGAAGACCATCCCTCTGAGATAGGGGCAACAGATTGTCGACGTGAGGGTGACCCTGGAAAAGCTCCGCGTATCTCTCCTTGACCACAAAATCCAATTGAACTCGGGGATAGTGTGCCTTGAGCGCGGTCAAAGCCGGGGTGGTCAGAATGATGTCGCCCATTGAGCTCAGACGAATCACTAGGATCCTGAGGACATCAGGCCTCAATTTGGGCCTCGGACCGTTCCAGGTTCAAAATCGTCTCCGCCATGGCCTCATACTGTCTGGGCAGAGATTCCTCTGGGCCTCTGGGGACGATCATCAAATTATAAAAAGACGCTGCGTGTTCGCCGCCGAAACCCACTCGAAGTGCGGCGCCGCTACGTCGACAGATAGAGGCATTGGTCAAATTAAACGAAGGCCAGAGATCGACGGCCACGTCGACGGCTTTGTCCTGAATGAACCTGATGAAATCGGAATTGGGCAAGGAGAACATGTTCAGATCAGATCCCCTCAGGTGGATTAACTCCACATTCAACCAGCGTTCGGGAAGCGCCTTGGTCGTCAAAATGAAGAACCTCTTTTTGGGAAAGGCCTCCACGATGCTGCGAACGGCAGGTTCGGCGGCCAAGCGCTCCCGATATTCCTCCGGGAAGCAGATCAGGACCGTCCGAGCTCGCCTCCATAGATCTGTGGCTGAAAACATGGGCGGGCGAAACTGTACCCTCTGCCACAGTTTCATCAGAGAGATAAGAAACTTATCTGGTGTGAAGAGGCTCATCATGAGAACCTGTATGTAAGAGCCTAAAAATGAACGAATCTAAAAGTAATACAAAGTTGAGACCTTGTCAACGCCAATTTTGTCATAAAAAAACCGCGAGCCTGGGCTCCCGGCCGTCCTCCCCTCATCCCCGAGCGATTCTACCCCTCGGCCTTGAGCCGCTCCAGCTCATCCCGATATTGAGCAGCCTTCTCGAACTCAAGGCGGGCCGCTGCCTCGTGCATGGCCCTCTCCAAGGCTTCCAGCCGTTCTTCTCGGTCCATCTCCGTCAGATACGGAGCTGCGGGATCCTTCACCCCTGTCGAGGCCAAGCGGGAATCGGCCACGCGAGTCGTCTTCAAGATCTCATCAATGGTCTTGTAGATGGAACGTGGGGTGATGTGGTGTTTTTGATTGTATTCGCTCTGTATTTTTCTACGACGGTCTGTTTCCATAATGGCCCGACGCATGGAATCGGTGATCTGATCACCGTACATGATGACCTCACCTCCCACATTACGCGCCGCTCGACCAGCCGTCTGGATCAGTGAGCGCTCGGAGCGCAGAAAGCCCTCTTTGTCGGCGTCCAGGATGACCACCAGGGAAACCTCGGGAAGGTCGAGCCCCTCTCGGAGCAAGTTGATCCCTACCAGGACGTCAAATTCTGCTAGGCGGAGGTCTCTGAGAATATCTACCCGCTGCAATGCATCGATTTCGGAGTGCAGGTAACGGACCCGCACGTCCAGCTGGCTCAGATAGTCGGCCAGATCCTCGGCCATTCGTTTGGTCAAAGTGGTGACCAACACTCGTTCCTGGCACTCTACACGCTTGCGAATTTCTTCCAGTAGATCGTCGATCTGACCGGCCGTGGGCTTTACGGTGATCTTGGGATCCATGAGCCCCGTGGGCCGGATGATCTGCTCCACCACGACCCCACAACTTCTCTCCAGCTCATACTCCGCGGGAGTGGCCGAGACGAAGATGGACTGGTGGATCATGGCCTGGAACTCCTCGAAGAAGAGCGGCCTGTTATCCAGAGCCGATGGCAGCCTAAAGCCATGTTCCACCAAGGTTTCCTTGCGAGAGCGGTCCCCGGCGTACATCCCCCGAACCTGAGGGATGGTCACGTGGGATTCGTCGACGATCATGAGGAACTTTTGTGGGAAATAATCCAGCAGGCAGGAGGGCCGCTCCCCGGCTTTTCGCCCCGAGAGATGTCGCGAGTAGTTCTCGATGCCCGCACAATAGCCGATCTCCCGCATCATCTCGATGTCATAACGGGTCCTGGACTCCAAACGCTGGGCCTCCAACAATTTGTCCTGGGAACGAAAAAAGGCCAAGCGCTCCTTCAACTCCTCCTCAATTCCCCCGATGGCCTCCTCTATCCGAGGATATGTGGTCACAAAGTGCTTTGCCGGATAGACGGCTACCCGTTTTTTGCGCTCCTGCACCTGACCGGAGACGGGATCCACCACGGCCATCTTCTCCACCTCATCCCCGAAAAATTCCACCCGAAGAACCGTTTCCTCGTAGGCCGGTCGAATCTCCACCACATCGCCGCGCACCCGAAAGGTGCCTCGCTCGAAGGCGATGTCATTGCGAGCGTAATGGATGTCGATCAGCATGCGCAACATTTTGTCCCGCTCGATCCGCTGGCCCTCCTCCAGAAAAACCAGCAAATCCCGATAATCCTTGGGCGATCCCAATCCGTAAATGCAGGAAACGCTGGCCACGATGATCACGTCGGGACGCTCCAGCAACGAGCTAGTGGCCCGAAGCCTGAGCCGATCGATCTCTTCGTTGACGGAGGTGTCCTTCTCTATGTAAGTGTCGGTGGTGGGGATATAAGCCTCTGGCTGATAGTAGTCATAGTAGCTGATGAAGTACTCCACGGCGTTGTGGGGGAAGAAACCCTTGAACTCGCCGTAAAGCTGAGCGGCCAGGGTCTTGTTATGGGAGATGATCAGGGTGGGCAGCCCCACGTTGGCGATGACGTTGGCCATGGTGAAGGTCTTGCCGGAGCCCGTGACCCCCAACAGGGTCTGAAAACGCTCGCCCTTCAAGACGCCCTCCGTCAGATCAGCTATGGCCTGGGGCTGATCTCCGCGGGGCTTGTAATCGGAGACGAGTTTGAAATCGCTCATAGTGGGATTCCGTTCCTATGCTAAGTTAGGTGATCTTGGCTAAGCACAAACCGTTGCTGAAAGCTGGCTACGAGATTCGAGACTCGAGTTTCGCTAAGTCTGATAAGAAGAGACTGGAGACCGGAGATTGTCGGTCTGGCGAGTGTCATACCCGACAGTCTCTTACTCACGGCTGCAATAAAAATAGCGGCTGGGCTGCTTTTTGTCAATGGGATTTCCGCATCGTTTTCTTCGTGCTGTCGGGTGAGTCTATAAGACGCCACGTATAAACAATGTCTTTCTTTTTGTCATTCCTGCGAATGCAGGAATCTCGTTTTGTTAGAACCGCAAAAATACCTTTTTTGTCCCGGAGGGTTTCCTGCGCCTCCGGCCCTGGCCTTCTCCTGGTTCAGTGTTTGGATCTTTGATAAAGCATGTTGGATAAGTTGAAACCTGGACAAGATGGAAACTTCCCGAAAGTTCGAAACTTTCGGGAAGTTAAAATACGGGAAAGAATTATCGAAGCCTTCAAACCGCTGTCAAGCTTCATACGCATCAAAGCAGATGTAGGTTGGGTTACGCGCAGCGTAACCCAACGATCCCTCCCTTAAATTCAATGCCATCGTCGAAACGAATCTTCATACCGATGAGCTCAACGGTATTCCATGGCTGATGCAGAGCATGGTGCTGTTTTCTCACAGAGGCGTTTATTCAGAATTTTTGATTGTTGGGTTGCGTTCCCCAACCCAACCTACGAAAAAATACCTTGCGAAGGTTTAAAACCTTCGCAAGGTTAACTATCTTACACGACATCGGGTGAGGCCACCCGACGCCACCTAATGAGTCCGGTACAGTGATCCCCGATATCACCTAAAGTTTTCTCGCCCCTATTTCTGCGCTTGCAGTCGGTGAAGCATCTCCATCAGCTTTGCCAACGGTAATCCCACCACATTATAGTAGCATCCGTTGATGGCGCTGACCAGTAGCGCTCCCTTTCCCTGGATGCCATAGGCTCCGGCCTTGTCCAGGGGCTCGCCGGTGGAAACGTACGCAGCGATTTCATCCTCCGATAGCTCCCGAAAGGTCACCTCGGTTCGCTCCACACGGGAGGCTGAGACATCGCCAGCGACATCTATCAATGTCAGGCCGGTGTACACCTGATGGGTCCGGTTGCTGAGGCGTCGAAGCATCTCTATGGCCTCCTGGACATCCGATGGCTTGCCCAGGATGTGACCATCTAGGACCACCACTGTGTCGGCTCCCAGGACCACGCCGGAGGAAAGCCTTTCAGCCACATCTTCAGCCTTGCGGCGGGACAGCTCCAGAACATGGGCCTGCGGTTCTTCCGGGGCCTCCCTGTCTTCGCTGATCTCGCTGACCACCTGCCGAAAAGGGATGCCCACCTGCTTGAGCAGGTTGAACCGTCGCGGTGAGCCCGAGGCTAAGATCAGCTCATCGTCTCGTTTCCAGATCATCAAATTCACGCCTCCAGGATGAGGGTCACCGGACCGTCGTTGTGGATCCGCACCAGCATATGGGCCCCGAAGCTTCCAGTCTTCACCTTGATGCCAGCTGCTCGTAAAAGCTCCACGAAGCGCTCATAGAGGGGCTCGGCCTTCTCCGGCGGAGCAGCATCGCTGAAACCGGGTCTCCGCCCTTTGCGCGTATCTCCATACAGAGTGAACTGAGAGATGGCCAAGATCTCCCCACCCACGTCCATGAGTGAACGATTCATCTTGCCTTCTTGATCCTCGAAAATGCGCAGGTTCAGGCATTTCTCGCCCAGATAGCGAACCTGCTGTTCAGTATCGTTGTGTCCCATGCCCACCAGGAGGACCAGACCAGCTCCGATGCGTCCGATTGATTGGCCGCTGACTGCGACCTCTGCCTCGCTGACTCGTTGTACGACTATTTTCATGAGTGCTCCTTGAAAAACCGTGAATCGTGGATCGGGATTCGTGTATCGTGAAAATCGATATCAGAGACTAGAGACTTGAGACCCGAGACTCGTGAAGAAAACAGATTCTGGATCCTTGACGCTGGATCCTGGTTGAAAAGTGCAGGTTCTCAGTGCTAATAAAGGGATGAAAATAGACCTTATAAAGTCCCTAGATTCCCGCCCTCGCCTTCGCGGGAACAAGCTTCCGCGGGAATGACAGATAGGAGAGATCTCATCGAGCATTCTAGTTCTCTAGACTCTCTAAACTATAATCCTGCTTGCTGCTTCCTGCCTCCTGCTTACTTTTCACTGCTTACAGCATCAAGAATTTGCAATCTTATAAAATCTTTATTTTCAATAAGATTTATGATTCACATGAAGTTTTACATTAAGCCCAAACCCCCAGCAATATCGCCACCAATCCCACCCACATATCCAATTTGAGCAAAAAACTCAACCGGCCCAGATGACGGGAGCTGGGATTCCGATTAGAGGAGAAAATCACATAGAGCACGGGAAAGTCCACGCCCAAGACCACGACGATCAAATAGGCTAAGGAATAGTGGCCCACCAGAAAGGGCACCGGGCTGGCCAGAATCAACAGGCTGAAGACCAGACCAGCCCATCTGATGGCGCGGGGCACGCCGATCACCGCCGGTAATGTGCGGGCTCCCATAGCCTGATCCCCCTCGTAATCCTGGGCATCTTTGATCATCTCCCGTCCCAGGTGAAAGAGTAAGGCGAATCCCGCAGGAACGAGGGCTTCGATTGGCCTGCGCACGGCGATCCCTCCATAGAGGAAAGCCAAAGCTGCGACGAGGGCCACCGTCAGATTGCCCAGGAGCAAAGCTCGCTTGAGGCGAGCGCTGTATAAGATCATGAGAGATGCAGCCAGCAGGGCGATGAAAAAAGCCCAGAGACCCAAAAAAGGGCTGATGGCGACACCCAGCACCATAAGAGCCACCGAGAAAACTGTGGCTTGGTCTCTATGGACGCGACCCGAGGGCAGAGGTCTGCGAGGCTTGTTGACCCGATCGATGTCCACATCGAAGACGTCGTTGAGGACATTCGCTCCGCCAGTTATCAAAGCCGCCACCAGACAGGCCAACAAGACGCGAAAATCCCACCGTAAAGGAGCAGAAACCAGAGCTCCCACAAAGACGGAGAGAGCAGCGATGACCACATTCAGCGGTCTGATCAGCTCCAGATAAGGATTCGTTGGGCGCATCAGCGATCTCCCCCCTCGAGTTTAGAATTCGTTCAGCACCCCAAAATGAACCTTGCCCTCTGTGAGACCATCTCCCTCTCCCAGCCCATAGTCCACACCCAAAATGCCCAGTCGGGAGTCTACGCGTAAGCCTACGCCATAGCCGACCTTTTCCCCGCTGGCCTCGCCGATGGCCCCAGTCAGGGGATCACGTACCTGACGGAAATAATGGCCGGCGTCCAGAAACAAAAAACTCCACGAGCGGCGTCCGTACAAGAGCCGATATTCCAAATTGGTCCAGATGACCCGGGATCCATGAAACTGCTCCTCGCGATATCCGCGCAGCGTTCTGGCTCCCCCGAGCTTGAACTGCTCATTGAGCGGGATGACCTGCTCATCGCTGCGAATCTCGCCCAAATGGACGCTGGCTGCTACCACATGGCGACGATGCAGGTTCATATACTGCTCCAGCCCTACCGTGAACTCGGTGCTCTCCACTCGTCTCTGAATCGGCTGGATGTTCCCGGCGGACCGATTTTCCTTGAAACGATGCCGAATGGCCGTCTGATAGCGCCCTCCCCTTCTGGGGCCCAATGGATTATCCCTGGCATCCAGCTCCAGACGAAGGCCGACGGAATAGGTTCTACTATTGAACAGATCCTGGCCGCCGGCCACGTCAGGTATAACTCGTTCCCAGCCAAACAGCACGCCCCCGGACAAATTTTCCCCCAGATGAGAGTCAACCTGAATCTCCAGATTCGTTTGGGCATATGAGGAGTCCTGGTTCACCTGCTGGATAGAGCCACCCACAGTCACAGGAAGTCCTAAGGGCCATGGCTCCTGATAGCCAAATTGCAGCTGGGAGGAGGTCGGCTCCCGACGGCTCCACATGGCCTCTACTTTCCTGCCCGTGCCCATGAGATTGCGAAAGGAGAGATCCAGGAGGCCTGTGAAATATCCCTTGCGTACCTCTGTGGCCGGCTGATAACCCAATACACCGTCGACGGTATTGGAACGGCCCTCCACCACTGGCACTCTCAACACCACCAAGTCAAGGCGGCTTCCCACCTCAAGACGAACTTCCCCCACCTCCTGGAAAAAGCCTAGGCGCTGAAGCTTCCTGCGTCCCCGCTCTATGGCTCGCTGGCTATAGAGGTCGTCTACCTTAATCCCCATCTCCCGGCGTATCACAGAATTTCTGGTGATGGTGTTGCCCTCCGGCTCCACCGACTGCACTCGAACCTGCGGGCCTTCATCGATTACTAGCCGAAAGTCGAGCCGATCTTCAGGGGTGATCTGGAAGTCGGTCACCTGAATTTGGCAATAGGGCAAGCCGTGGTTCTCATAGGCCTCCAGCAGACGTTCCAGATCAGCCTCTAGGATATTACCTTGAAAGACCGATCCGGGATGCAGATCCATCTGGCTCCCTATGTCTTCTCGGGTGAGGTGCTGATTGCCCTGCATTTCCACCTGGCCTATCAGAATAAGAGGACCTTCATCCAAGGGCAGAACCACATCCACCTGGGAAGAGTCCTGGTTCAAATTCAGGCCTGGTGGGGAAATGCGAACCCGGAGATAGCCCTGGTCTCGATACCATTGGAGCAGAGTCTGGATATCCGCCTCCAGGACCATTTGATCCAGAGGTTTTCCCTCCCTGGTGGCCATCTTCTTGAGAAGCGCCCTGGTTGTGGCGATCCGATGGCCCTGGATGTGAATCCTGCGCACCACTGGTCGATCCTGCCCTGCGGCCTCGGCCCACCAGCTCAGCAGACAGGCAATACAAATGCAGAGCATTTTCAACCTGAAGCTCTCCACCATTTGCTCCTTCAGCCTAACCATCAGAAAAAAGCACTCATCTCGGCCCTGCCCAAATGCCGGGTGGGGCGTTCCGGCTGTGAGCGCAAGGAATAGCTCACCGTTGCCGAGATGTATTGATTGACTCGGTAATCGACTCCTAGGCTCCAGCGATAGTTGTCGCCCGCCTTGTTGCCCTGAGCCATCTCCCAAGATATGGCCGCGTTTTTGGGCTGAGAGCTTACACGGGCCCATTCGAACTCGGTTCTCAACCGACCTTGAGCCAAAAACGAGTATGAGGCCTTGGGCAACAGGGATATCATTCGCGATTTTGTTGCGCCCACATCATCCCCATCGCTCCGAAGCTGAAGACCCAAGGAAAGCTCAAGACTGCGCCCTTGACGAAAGGTCCCTTCTGCGGAGAGGTTATCGGCTCGAATCCGGCTCCTGGGAACGTCCTGCACTTTCCGAAATTTGTTCTCGTGCCCATACTCCAGCCGCAGCATCTGGCGACTTTTGGGGGCCAGATCGAGTCGCAAAGACCGATTGATTCTCAAATTTTCTTCTCCCCCGCTTACATACTGGTTGTTCTCCCGGTCTGTCGTCTGATAACGAAGACGAATCCCAATATCCCTCCGCTCGGGGAAGAGAAACAGGTCCTGCTGAAAGGAGATCTCACCTCGGATGGTGGTGCTATCCTGCTGGAATTTGTCGAGCCGAAGTAGATAGATGGACACTTTGTCCTTCTCTTTAGTCTGCTCATCGATCTTGACGTAGGTATCGGTGGAGAAGTGACGGAGAAAGCCCAGTGTTCCGGAAGCTTCCTGACCTATAGCCCGGTGAGGAGTGAGACGCATACGGAGACCAGCTGCCAGATCGGTGACCGGGATGGAATCGCCCACCGTCTCCGTTCGGAAAACCCAGTTTCCATCAGGATCGGGGATATACTCGCCGTCCTCCAGGATATAGTCCCCCTTGCCCTCCCCGACATCCACTGGTATCCTCCGCCTCTGACTGCTTTGGGAGTTGCTGACTTGGTAGTCCACCTGAGCCTGCACGGCACCTTCTAGGGGAGCGTAGCTGGCCTTGGTCAGAATGAGATCCACCTCGCTGTAAGCTCCAGCCACCTCATGAAAAGGCATGGTGCGCAGGGTGCGTCGGGTGTATTCAGCTGTAAGGGACAGTGAACGCCAATTTTGCAAAGCTAACCGATTCTGCAGGGTCCGTCCGAGGCTTTTTCTCAGCCATGCTCCCTGGTAGGCGTCGTCCTGGCGATAGGTCATCTCCGTAGAGCCCTTGAAAGCTCCCCAGTTCACTGTGGTAAGCCCCCAACGAAATTCATCGTAACGTTCCCCAGAAGTTAAAAGATCCAGCTCTTTTGCCTCTCTGGATTCGCTTTCCCATGTGAACAGGGGTTTCAAGCGCCAAATGGTTTGATGGGCGGTTAAGCCTTGTCGAATCCAGGTAGTACTCTGCCGTCTCGAGGCTGCCAGACTGGTATCAGTTCTTTCGCTCTCGATCACCTCATAGTAGACCGCCACTTGTGGCAGGTAACGGGGAGCAACCTCCGAGCTCAATCGCTGACGAGCGGAGGAGAAAAAATCCCCTCTGCGGAGTCGACCATATTCCACGCTCACTTTTGCCGCCGAGAAGGGTCTATAAGTGCCAGAAAGCTCCTTCACTTCTTCAGCTTCTGGGGGTCTTTCTCGATCGAGATCCCAACGACGATAATACTCTACTTCCTCGGTGCGGCCTGGCGATCGAAAGCGATCATCTGTGGAGCGAAACTTGCCAGCCAGATCCAGACGGCCCAATCCCCGGGCTCCCACTCTGATGGCCTGGTCCACGAGCCTTCCTTCAAAAGCAAGACCCTGCCCAACGTTATCGCCGTCACCTGTCTCCGATAGCGTGTTGTTATCTCTATGGCTGAGTCCCAATTCGGCCCTTAGCTGCAGAGTGGACAGGGGAAGGAATTCGGCCTGCAAGTCGATCATAGACTGGCTACCCGGCAAAGGCAGAAAGATCCGTGGCAGATACCGCCTGTCGCCATCTCCATTGTAGACGTAGTAATAGCGATTATCCGTCAGGCTAAACTCACGAACATACTCTCCATTGCCAGAGCCCATATCGGAAAAGGCGACGTTGTAGATGCCATTTGAGTCAGGTCCCACGTACAGAAAATAGGTTGAATCCACCCATACGTAGTCTCCCTCCTCTCCCGCGCTGGTGTCTACGAGCACCCAGCCATCTTTCCACGCCAAGCTGGGATCATCACCAGCCTCGGCGAGAATGACCCGATCCTGGCGCGATAGCGCAACGTCTATGGGGCTCTCCCCATCGTCAGACTCCCTGATAAACATGTTTCGCAGTTGCAGCTTGTGATCCAGCAGAGATACGCTTCCATGTCCTCCGTAGAAACTTCGTTTGAACTTTCGGCCAGAATACTCATAATCCACGACAATGCGAGAATCTGCGGTGATGAGGCGATGCATTGTAAAGGTGATCTCCCCGCTACTGTATTCGATGATGTAGTCGTTGTTCTGACCGCGAATGAGCTTCTCGCCATCCAGCCAAACCCTCTCGGTGCCAGCCAGAACGATGATATCCGTTCCGCCTTGATCATCGGTCAACTGATAAGGGCCTTGCTTGCCCTCGATGCCCTCAAAATTCACGGTCCGAAAGGTCCCTTTAGAGACGGCCCCAGCCAAGGTTAATTCGGCCCCCGAAATTTTTGCATTTCCCTTAGCCCCTTGCAACTTCCGGTCAAATTGTCCGAACTCTCCCTCCAGATAGGAGATCTCATAATCACCCAGGGTGGCCGTCGCTCTGCTCCCACGTATCTCCACCAGCACCTTGTCAATTTCCTCCAGAGTCTGGGTGTCTCCCTCAGGCTGAAGCGGACTGCTTTGATCTGAAAGCAAGGCCACCACCTCTACATCGGGCGACACCTGTCCGGAGATGTTGACCCTCAGCGACTGTTCCAGAGAGAAGTCGCGCTCCGACCCCAGAGATACGGCAAAGGTCTTACTTCCTGCAACCCTCAGGGCCGATGGACCGGACGCCCAAGCAGCGGTCGGGACCTCAGAGACAGCCGGTGGCACGACAAGTGGCGCTGCGTCCTGCTTGAGTTTCTGTTCTCGGTGAAAGTATTTGTTTTTAAGGGGAAAAGGAAATCTTTCGTACTGCACGCGGATGACGGCGGATGGGAGCGGTGGCACCGTAAAGGTAAGCAGGCCCCGATCGTAGTTCAGGCTATAGTCCTGCGGCTCGGCTAAGGGTCGCTCATCGACCCAAACTTGCTCGCTCCGGGGCAAGAGAAATCGATCTGGCAACTGGAAGGGACCGACGGTGCCATCTGCCTCCAACACAACTGTTCTGTGCAGAAGGGAATAGTACTCCTCCTGGGTTGGCTGCCCGGTGCAGAAGCCGGCGGGCAGCAAAAGCTGCCCTCCAAGCATCAACAGAGACAGCAGATGGCTAAGGGCATTAGCTCTCATGCCCACTTACCCTCTGGAAATTCGATCTCTCATCTGTTCCGTCTGAGGAATTCCCATATCAGCTCAGCGCACGATCTCGAAGACCTGAATCCGCTCATTGCCGGAGTCTAAGACGCAAACCCAAGCCGTGCCGAAAACCGCCAGGTCTGATGGTAATTGAAAGGAGCCGAATCCACCACCGGTGCCTCCCAGGCTGAACAACAGTTCACCCTGAGGACTGAAAACGCAGATCCGATCATGGCCGGTGTCGACCACGAAGAGGAAACCTTGATTGTCGACTTCCAGGCCCCGGGGTTCCTTGAGCACGCCTTCGCCCAAAGTGCCTAAAAATCCCCCAAAGGAATCGTAGATGACGATGCGGTCGTTGGCCACGTCGGCCACGCAGACGGCATTCCCGGGAGTCACCGTCAAGCCCGCAGGAGCTCGCAACCGCTCTGGACCGGATTCGAATCCTCCAAAGGATCTCTCCAGCTCGCCGAAGGAGGTCAGCTTGATCAGCTGCTCGTTTTCCACATCGCTGACGAACAGCTCGCCGGTGGAGGCCACCTCGATACCCCACAAAAACCCTAGGTTGAGCTGTTGATCCTCCTTGGGAGAGGAGGGTATGATGGAGAGGTAGTTCAGAGAGCGGTCTAAACGCTGCACCCTTCGATTCTGAGAATCCACCACGAAGATATTCAAACCCTCCCGAGCTGTCAGACCTGTGGGTTGATTGAATTGGGCCTCTCCCCAGCCGAATCCCCCAATTTCCTCGATGAAACCACCGCGGGCATCGAACTTCTGTACTCGATGATTACCCGTATCCGCCACATAGATGTTTCCCTCAGGATCAACGGAGATGCCCTGAGGATTCAGGAATTGACCAGGCTCGCTGCCGTGGCTGCCGAAAGCCCGGACAAACTTCAAAGCCTTGGGTGGAGCGGAACGCCCCCTTTGCCACCATGGGGCTCTGCCTGGGGATTTGGCTGGGGAGCAGTCTAAGACCAGAAGGATCAACAGCACAAAGGGGGCCGAAAATCCTGTACGCCAGAAAGAGGAGCGAAATCGACCGGAAAACATGTTTTTTTCTCCGTCAAAGAACAGAATCGTATGGGAAATCGCCAGAGCCGCTCTGGGCCGGAATGTGGAGAGATAGGAATGGAGATGAAATGTTGGAAGGGGAGCGATAGAGGCAGAAAGGACAGCTGCAATCAAAATCTTTTCTTCAGTCCAACCATCACCATCGAGGATCCCGGAAACGGCTTCACCTTAAAGGTGAATTGAACCGGTGATGGGCTGGAGGCATATTTTTTGTTGTATGCCTTGGCTGTCCTGGCAGCGTCCACAGCGCTCAACAGGTGGTTGAGCAGGCCTACCCCCGTCATGAGAATAGAGTTGTCTTCCGCGTTGGTGCTGGCCCGATACAGAGAGTCAAATTTCCGGCGCGATGCTTGACTATCCCACTCCCAGAAATCAGCTCCTGAATATAGCTGGGCGTCCTCCCGGAAATTTATAAGTTGTCGACGGTTGTACTCTTCCATGCTCATGAAAAGGCTCACGTCCTCGAAGTAACTCTTCGATTTGCCCCAGGGGTTCACACCGGCGTGTGTGGCCGCATGGAGCTGATAGTCTTCCTCTTTCCAATCGCTGTACAGGCGAAAGCCCAAAAAACCAGCCAGGATAGCCAGTTCCGTTCCTAAGAAAACCCGGCCGCGGCCCGGGGCCTGAGCATAAAATTGCCCCGTCCCGGGCACCAGAAGAGAGAGAAAAAAAGCTTTGGGCACCGATTTCGTATTGGATTGTCCTGAAATAGGTTCCCCAGCCTCTGCCATCACGGAGCTCATCCTGAGAATGTTATGCCCAGCGACGTTGGATGGATGAGATGGCACCTCGCCGGTATGGCCCCCAGCTATGACGGCTGTGAATAGGGTCAGTAGGATGGCGACAAGCCATGCGATCCAAAAAATACCAGCACACGCCCTCATCTGCCCCCTCCGCGATATCCGTTAGAGCTAATGAAAGTGAACAGAAGATTGAAATAAAACCGCCATCCACCTTTTTCCGCTGGGCGATTCTGGATGGCTGCAATTTTGTCGAGACCGTAAGCAACCTGGAAGCTGATCTTGGTGGGAAAGGCATAATAGGAAAAGGCGTCTAACCTGAGCTCTCCTCCGACATCCCTTTTGAGGCCGTCTAGGTTAAAGGTATCATCATTCCAAGCCTTGCCCGCTTCAAAAAAGACGGACCCATACAGCTTGCTAAAATAGACATGAAAAAGCTGTCTGCGGATGTCTTTCAAAATGGGAAATCGGTATGTCATACTTCCCAATGCGATCCGTCTGCCCTCAATGCTATAGTAAGAGTAGCCCCGGAGGCCCTCCTGGCTGCCTAACTGAAGATAGAAAAAATCGTCCACGGCTTGGTCAATAACCCCACCCTTAAGTCGTAGAACCAAAGAATGCCGTCCCCAGGGAAGGGCTTTGTACTCCTTCCAGTCAAGGAGAAGCTGGTCGTAGTAGTTCTTGTAATATGCCGTCACGAAGCCGTATTCTGTTTCTCTTAAGGTATTGGGATTGATGAGCTTGTTGAACATGCGATCGTAGCGAGCGTGGATCTCACGACCCCCTCGGGGATTAATCTCCGCATCAAGGGCTCGGGAGATAGATTTGTAGTCCCAGCGCAGGGACAGGTCGTGGCCCCGAAAATAGGTCCAGCTATCTTTTCCTATAAAAGAACCCTCAGGCCCATAGCCTGGAACTGCCTCCCGGGTCCAAATCTCCAGATAGACGTCGTACTTGCTGAAGATATAAGTCAGGCTGAGTTCCTTCTGGTAGGTCACCGAGAAAGGCTCGCTCCAGGCGTACCGAATCCCCAGGTCGAATTCCGTAAGGTCATAGCGCAGATCTAAACGTAGCCGTGTATCATAAGGAACGCCGGAGATATACACCGGGCCCCGTATTCTGTCCTGAACATGCTTCCTAAGCCGAAAGGCTTCAAAGAAGAGGGTGGGAGCGAACATCCGGTTCTCATACTGGGCATAAAGATCGAAATCCACGCCCTTGCCGGCCACAACCGTGGCAAAGACGGACTGTTTATTCAACAGCTCCATAGAGGATAGGTACAAGCCCGCCTTAAACTTCCGGTCGTCCACGACGAATCTGGGCAGGAAAAAAGTTTTGGTGAAGATGGACTTGTACGGGCGAGATTGAATATTGGGTGTCTTTTCCTCATGACCGGGATTATGGTCCAGGTCAACGATGGGCGGAATATCCACTGGCTGCCCCAGGGCTTCCTCCAGAGGCAACAGGTGTATCTGATAACCATCCTCACAGAATCCCGAGTAAGCCATCGTCTCTCCATCCGGGGAAATAGAGGGGTTGAAGGCTCCACCCACCACGTTGGTCACCTGAACAAGCCCACCGGCATCCATATTATAAGCATAGAGATTGAAGATCCCGCTTCGGTCACAGGCGAAACATACGGTTTGGCCCTCAGCGACCCAGCAGGGATCACGCTCATCCTCAAGCCCCCGAATCAAGAGGCGGAAGCCAGTCCCATCCGCCTTCATGATGCCAATATCCCTGGAGCCCCCACGATAGGTACAGACCAAAATATCCTCTCCTGAGGATGACCAGCGGGGCCGGTAATATTGGGTTCCGTCCGCGTTGTCTGTCAGGGCACGCACCAGCTGACCTTCAGCGTCCAGCAGGGCGAGATTGTGGGTGCCATCATCGTTGAGAACCACCAAGATAGATTGGCCGTCGGGCGACCAGCGCGGCTCGGCAGCCCGCAGATCATGGGTCAAGCGTTTTTCCTTTTCGGTCTCAAGATCGTAGAGATAGATGTCGTTGACGTGGGAACCGTATTTGTTGGGGGCCACCCGCTTGGAATAGACCAGTTTTTTCCCATCCGGAGACCAGGATGCCGCTGAGCGGAGGCCTCCAGCCATGTTTTCCACTTGTTCAGTCTCCACATCCATAACGTAGAGACTCATAATCTGGTAATCGCTGCCCTTGTTGGAAAGATAGGCTAGCTTGGTTCCGTCGGGCGACCAGGCAGGATGGATGTTCATCCATCCTTCGTGGGTTAATTTCCTACCGGCCGCCAGGTTAACCTCAACGGCTCCCTGCTGGCGACGGTATCTTTCCAGAAGGTGAGCATGCCACTCTTCGTAAAGCTCATTTTCGGACTTTCCGATAACCCTCTTGACAGCCGAGCCAAAATCGTAGCGCCAAGGAGTTCGCATGGCCTTACACAGATCCTCCAGTTTTTCGGACCCATACCTCTCGGCAATGAAAGAGGTCAGGGAATATCCTTGATTATAGACCAACTCGCTATCCAACCCGTCTTTCCCAAAACCGCCCATCTCGTCATAGCCGAGAAACCGCTCACCCAAGACGGCCATCCTCAAAAGCATGTCCCGGTGCGTATCCCAGGTTTCATACTCCAGAGCGGGAGCTTGGTATTGGGCCACTCCCTCGGCGAACCACAGAGGAACCACAGTCCCTGGTAAGGGGTAGGAGATGAGCACATTGGGATATCCGGTGATGACGTCGGGCCTCTTTTCCTCCTCGTAGCCGACATGCTGAAGATAAAAGGCCGGCAACCAACGAGGGAACTTGCGTGCGGCCTGCAGGCTAACCATGTGGGTGAACTCATGCGTGATGACATTACGCAGCCAGTTGTGTGTTCCCCTGAGTTCCCAATCCATTTGACTGGCCCAGATGGCGATCTTGTTCTCATAGTAGTACGTCATCCCGTTGGAGTAGTCATCGGTGTCGTAGATAACTAGGTCCACCACATCTGGCAGAGGATAATCGTAAAGGGAGGTAATGGGCTCGTAGATCTCCTCGGCGATCTGTGATGCCAACTGGGCAGTCCGCTCGGCACCCTGGTGATAGTGAACCCGAAAGTGTTCTCCCTCGATGGTGCGCCACTTCAATTCAGGATGGTTGTAGGCCGAGGTCAGCCCTGAAGAAGCCATGATGGCACCCAGGCATAGCAGAGCATATGCAATCAGAACACGCATCTGAAGCCTCATCCCTTTTGGGCCATGCAAAAAGGTCACTAAAATCTCTTCGTCAGAGTGAATTTGGGGATGACCTCCCCCGCGTACATGTCCAATTCCATCCGTAGCTGGGGATACCCGGCCTCCTGCAAAACCCTCCTGTTGTATGCCTTGGCGGCCACAACCGCGTCCAAAGCGCTGATCACGTGGTTAAACAGGCTGGCGCTGATGCCCCAGGTAGCCCGCTTCAGGAGGTCGTTGGCATCGCCTCGCTGGTTGACATAGCTATTTCGATGTGCCGTGGCCGTGGCGTCAACTCCCCGGCAGATGTCGCGAGTAGTATACTGGTCCGTGAAATCGTAGCCCAGGAGAGAGTCGTTAGGGGCGAATTCGCCGGGCAGGTAGTCATCGGGATTGCCAATCCAACCATAGGAAAACTGGTCGTATTTCCCAATCATCTCGTAGTAGTCCTCATCCTTCTGACCAGGCAGTTCGTGCGTGAAGATGCTTTCGAAAGGAGGATCGTTGTCCCCCTTGCGGGCGTCGTACCAGTCCTCCCAGTGATCGTACCAGTCTTGATATTGTTCTCTGGACCACTCATCGTCGGCAAAATCCTCGTACTCGTCTTCCTTGTCCTTGCCCGCACTGTGCTGGGTGAAATACCACGTCCAGGAGGCCACTTCCAGGGCTGAGAAAGCAATGCCCCGCTTCCACGCTCCAGCATAGAACTCCCCCGCCCCAGGTACAGCGGCCGAGAGCAACAGGGCTTTCCCCGGAGACTTGAGGCCAGTTGCACCAGCGGATGTCCCCTCCATGGGACCTTGCGCTTGGCCAAGGGCATGAGCTCGAAGATCTCCTTGTCCCAAGGCCAGTTCCTGCAGAGAGGCATTCGCCTTGAGAAAATGATTGCGAATCAGTTCCTCCTGTGGAACTGCATCCGCCACGGCCGCAGCGCCCCAGGCCAAAACCGCAAAAACAAGAACGAAAGACCAAAGAACAAACCTGCCTTTCATCTCGCCCTCCTTTGAGAGATGTGCTCCGTTATTTCACCACCGCTATTTTGCAAAAGGCCGTCTCCCCCCCACTGGCCCCCTTGGCCTCCACACGGCAGAGGTAAATTCCGCTGGCTATCTGCGAGAGATCCCAAACGATCTCATTTTCCGTATGGGCGAACCCGGTGCCGGGCAACTCGGCCACCAGGTCGCCGGAGAGATCGTAGATGCGTATGTTCACATCGGCCTCCTGGCCGATGGTATAACGTATCGTGGTGTTCTGGCCCTCGGTGGGATTAGGGTAGTTGTACACCGAGGCTCTGGGCATCAGTTCTCCCGCTGGGGGTAGAGGCGGAAGCTGGGAGTTGGGAAAACCTCCGGTGTGCCGGAAATCATGCCCCCAGGTTGGCCAGGGCAGCTGGGCGGAGTCGGGCTCAGCCGCCAAATCCCAAACGTACATCCAGCCATCCTCATCGCTGGTCAGAAGCTCTATATCCCCATCGCCATCAATATCCGCCAAGGTCGGAGAGGCTTCCACCGCCCCGACGCAAGCCAGGGGCCAGCCCTCCAGAGGACCCCCGAACCTGTCGTAGGCCACCAATAATCCCTGGGGCGTGCCCAACACGATATCCACTGCTCCATCTTGGTTCACATCACCCAGGACAGGCGAGGATCTCAAAGTTCCCATGGTGCCCAGAGAGATGGGAAAATTCGTCTGTGGCGAGCCGTTGTAGTTCCAGGCCCAGATCTGGTCGGTGCCGGAGACCACCACCTCCAGGTAGCCATCGTCATCGATATCACCCAGTGCCGGAGAGCTCTTGAGTGGACCGCCCGTTTCCACTGGCCAGCCAGAGAGCGGTGATCCATCCAAGTTCCAGGCGTAGACATCTCCCCCGGCGCAGACAGCGATGACCTCCACCTCATTGTCCCGATCCAGATCTCCGGTGGCCAATCCGACGACATCCGAGGAGGTCTGTACGACCATAGGTTCAATGGTCCCCTCCGCGTAAGGATACCACCAAGCCACATGGCCGTCGACCGTCCCGGCGGCCACCAAATACGTTTCAGGCCAAGGTGTATTCTCTGCAATCGCCAGGGCTTTAATCTTCGCATCATCCAGATTTATTTCCCAGAAAGTCCCTAGATTCCACATCATACCTGGTGTGAATCCAAAAAGACCCAATCCATATACCCAACCATCGGACGTCCCAACTACAATCTCTGCAGTTCTATATATAAGGATTCCAGATTGTAACCCTGTAGGTATGATAGGTGAGACAATAGCAGCACTCGAGATCGGGTGATCCAAATTATACGGAAAGCCAATTATCTCCTCGCCACGGTTGTTCCACGCATGCACCTTGCCAGTTACATCTCCCAAAGCCATCCCTAGATCCTGATTCCAATCCAGGTTCCCCAAGGCGGCGCTCCCGACTGCCGAATCCGCCAGCTGGACGAACAGAGCCGAGCTGTCTGCCCCAGGCAGAAAAGGCTTCCCGTCGTGGTTCCAGGCGAAAACTCGACCATCGAGCGAATTTACAACGATCTCTATGTCCCCGTCGCCATCAAGATCCCCCACCAGGGGCGGATTGTCGGCCAGGGAGACCCCCACGGAGTCGGGCCAGCCAGGCTGGTGGATGTCGTTGGACACGTCGCAGGTCATGGTGGCACCCGAGGGACCGATTTCCGTGACAAAGATGTGGCTGTCGGCGCCGCTGTAGCTCTCGGAGCCGGGCTCGGTATTCGGGGTGAAGGCCGTGTTGTTGCCCTGGTAGAAGGCATCTTCCGGAGATCCATAGGTAACGAATCCCCCATAGATGATGAAGCCGATGTCCTGAAAGCCATCCGCCTCCTCCAGGTCCACTCCTCGGTGATAGGGGTCGGCGTTGACGGTGTTGGTGGCATAATGTTCCTCGATCACCTTCTCGTCCACGTGCCAGATGAGCAGGCCCGAGCCGGGAATACCCCAGTCGTATTCATCCACCTCCAGCAGAACCCCACCTGCTCCTTGGGTCATAAGCCCATCTCCCAGAGCATCTCGTTGTCGGTTCTCGATGAGGAAATACTCCTCTGCATTGATGGGAACTTTCAATATGGTGGCATTGGAACCCCCGAGCACCAGAGCTTCTACGGCCACGCTCAGGCTATCCCGCACCATCACGGGCTCTTCCCAGCCCAGAAAGACTCGAGACCAGGCACAGGGCTGAGGGGGAATCAGCCCCAATTCGTTTCCCGAGCCTTGGTCCATTAGACCCCAGGCGCCGATGCCCGAAGAGCCATCGAGGCTATTATAAAGATTGGGCAGGCCCAGTCGATGTCCGAACAGCTTGGCCAAGGGTCCGGTGAGGCCAAATTCGATATCCTGCTGGTTGAGCGTCTCGGGCATCCACAAGCCCTCTGGGATATGATGGCTGCCCCCATTCACCGCCACACCCTGAGCATACTCAGATCCCAGGGATCGGACCAGCCAGTCCAAATCTATGTAGGCCGAGGGTATGTCGTTGGGCGTCTCATCTATGGCGAAGGAGATGTCCGCCCCGACTCCAGCGTGAAAGATGACCACGGCGTCGAATTGCGAAAAATCGATGGTGCCTGCGGCATCGGCCGCCTCCAGGGCATCCCGAAAGAACTCAGCCAGCCGACGATCGTTCTCCTCTTCGGTGATATTGGGGTAGTAATAGGCCATCTCGTGGGGCAGGGTATAAGCTCCCTGCTCATCAAGGGGATAGATGAGATATGAGAAGTCCAGTTGTCCTCTGGAGACGTTCGCGTAATAGTTCCTCAGAGCCTCCATTTGACGCTCAAAATAGAGCCGATCGTGGGGCGAGGGGTTGATGGTCTCGTCTGAGCCAGTGGATAAGTCAAACTTTCCCGTGCCGGTAGTCGTAGAGGTGGTGTCTTCAGGAAAATCAACCCGTATGGCCAGAACGTTATCCGGGACATCCCCTGTGGAGATGGACAATCCCCTGACCGGATCGCTTCGATCCAAAATAGATTGGTGAAAACCAGTTCTGATCAATCGAAGTGTCGGATTTGGGAGGTTCCCGCTGGACTCGGCCTCAGGACCAAGGACGCAAAGAACCGCCATGGCGTAGAAACTCACTATGAAAAGTACAATCTTTATGGCTTTCATGAACTCCTCTTGACCAAACTCATGAGTTGAAGCTGATCAAAATTTCACCGCCAGGGAAAAGCGCATCGTATCGGCTAAGGGATGCCCTTCTCGGGCCGTAACGTAACCGAAATCGAAGCGAAAGATGTTGTACCTGAGACCCGCACCAAATGTGGCCGTCTTGATTTCCCCATATTTGTCGTAGAGATAGCCAGCCCTGAGAGCAAGCAGCTGAGCGTACCAATACTCAGACCCCAGATTCCCCCACCACTCCCATTCCCCTCTCTCCAAACCCCTTACCAGACTGAGATCCAGCTCACTGCTCAGCATCAGCTCGTTGTAGCTGCTGCCGAAAAGGCGATAGGAGGCTCCCACCTTCAAGTTTCGTGGTAATGGGCTGGATTGATCGGCATCGACGTACATGATATCGGGTCCGATGTTCTGAACCATAGCGCCCAAATTCAGCCGAGGAACGGGATCCCGAGCGAGAATACCCACATCTACGGCATAGCTCATAGCCTTGCCGTCTCCCCTCTCCACATTCTGGCCGGGACCTAAATCGCTGTAGATGGCCTTCAAACTCACACCGGCGGAAATATGCTGGGACACAGGTGCTCCGAAAGAGCCGGCCATGGCCACCTCATAGCTGTGGTGCCAGCTGAGAATATCTGGGCCGTATTCTGAGGTTAAGGGCATGTTGCCATAGGAAAAATAGATGATGTGACCCCCCAGGGTTCCCACTCCCTCCCAAAAGGAGGACCAACAGACAAAATCGTAGTACATGTCGCTGGTGAACTCCGGAAACCACTTGCTGTGCATGAGTGCCACTTCGGTTCCCCGCTGAAAACCGAGACCAGCAGGATTCCAATAAGAAGCGGTGGCGTCATCGGCCACGGCCACAAATCCCTCTCCCATTCCGCTGGCTCTGGCGCCCGGCGCGATCATCAGAAACAACACTCCCGACTGGCTAACCGCCAAACTCGCCGTAGTCGTCAATATACTCCCCAGGAAGATGCTGGTGAAAAGCAGGCTCTTTTTCATGCATCACCCCTACGATGAGGGAAGCTTTTCATCAGAACCTGGCCGTCAAAGAAAAGCGCATGGTGTCGGCTAAGGGATGGCCTTCTTTCTCCGGAATATACCCGAAATCAAAGCGGTATCGACTATATTGCAGGCCTGCTCCAAATGTGGGCGTTTTAATCTCCCCATAATCATCGTAGATGTATCCAGCTCTGAGAGCAAGAATCGTCCCATACCAGTATTCGAATCCCCCGTTGACACGAAACTCCTCCTCCACAAGGCTGGCATTTAGCTCGCTGGTCAGCAGGACGTCATTGTATTGGGTATCCAGGAGTTGATAAGAAGCCCCACACTTCAAGTTCCGGGGAAGAGGGCTTGATTGCTCAGCGTCGATGTACATGATGTTCGGTCCCAGGTTCTGAACCATGGCCCCAACCTTCAGCTTGGGCAACAGCCCTTTGTACAGAACACCCACATCCACAGCGTAGCTCATGGCTTTGCCATCACCCTTTTCCACGTTCTGACCAGGGCCAAGATTGCTGTAGATGCCTTTCATGTTGACTCCTACAGAGACCTTATCAGACACATCGGTACCATAGGAGAGGGCTCCGGCGATCTCGTAGCTGGTGAAGTCAAACAGCACTTGTGGGCCAAATTCCGAGGTGTATGGGATCTTACCGTAGGTCAGATAGATGATGTGTCCACCCACACTTCCCCAACCTTCAATATAGTGGGAGTAACTGAGGAACTCATAAAACATATCGTCCGCAAATTGGGGAAACCACTTGCTGTGCATCAGTACCAGCTCTTTTTCCTTCAGAAAGCCAAGGCCAGCGGGATTCCAATAGGATGCGGTGGCATCATCCGCGACGGCCACAAAAGATTCTCCCATTCCGCTGGCTCTAGCTCCCGGCGCGATCATCAGAAACAGCACTCCCGCTCGACTCACGGCGAAACTGGGGGAGGCGGTCAGGAGAATTATCACAAGGGTCACGCCGAGAAGGGCAAATTTCCTCATTTTTCTATCCTCCGGTGAGGGTGAACGAAAAAAACACTTTTCTGTCAGATTGTGATCATCATCCTGCTTTGAGGGCTGTGTAAAATCCCTTTAGTGCATAACCACCACCTTTCCGTAAGTCTCGGTGTGATTGCCCTCGGCACGGGCAATGATTTTATACAGATAGACGCCATTGGCCACGCGATCCCCATCCTGATCTGTCCCATCCCAGGGTCTGCTCTCGTTATACCCCTGCATGACTTCTCCCTGTGGCAGAGTGCAGATGAGCCTGCCAGCTACCGTGTAGATTTTAATGGTCACGCGCGCCGGGCGGCTGAGCTCATAAGTAAACCGTGTATCCTCAGAGGAAGGGTTAAAGGGATTGGGGCAGTTCAGCACATGGCGCAGGAACAGTTCATCTTGCTCTGTGACCTCAAAAGAGATGGCGGCCGTGGTGAAATTGTTAAAATTGTCCCACGCCTTCATGGTCACCGTATGTTGACCGGCCTGCAGACCCTCCAGGGTGTATTCCAGCATTCCCCGCTGGTAACTTCCGGGATCGTAGTCGAACTGATCGGTGACGTTGATGCGTTGGGCATCGCTGTCAACGGCCAGCACGATCCAATGTCCCACTTCTCCCGTGATGTTGATACCGTTCTCATCCTCCAGACGGGCGACGATGTTTGGCTGCCGAGAGACAAAATCTCCGTGGGCGAATCTCTGACCGGAGATGCTCAGCTCGATGGTTGGACCAAGCGTGTCGGCCACCACCGTGGCCGTGCCCTGAACGGGCAGGGAATCTCGAAAGGCAAGGCCGTCTCTGCTCTGATCGTTAAGGTAAGCGCTGATTCGAGCCATTCGCCCCCCGTAGCTGATGTCCTTCGGCACGATAAATGTGGCCCGGAAACGGCCATCACTAACCGTGGAGACACCTCGAAACATGGTGGCGCCGGGCAGCAAGTAGTTCACTATGGATCCGACCTTGGTCACGTAAGTGGTGGGCCGAGCGGAGTCGAACACCTGTAAGGAAAAGATCCCCTGAAAAGTCGTATCCGAAAGCCCCTGGCTCAACACCTGCCCATGAATTGTGACTCGATCCAAAGCTCTCAGCGTATCCCGAGACATACTTACGATTTGGCTCTCCAATTCTGGCTTTCCCAGCCTCATGCATGGGTCTCCAAAAAGGGTATATTTCTGATCGTTGCTATAAGAATTGGGGCGGCTCAACTTGGCCCCAAATAGAGCCTCTCCTAAGGTAAGATCCTCATCTCCCAACGCTCGACGAAGGACCTGTTTATTAAGCTCCGCATTGGGGGATGCATAACAAGCCCTGGTGGCTGCGATGCTGGCTATGGCACCTCTCTCCCTCGCTCTGAGGAGCTCCTCTGCCATTGATTCGTTGATGGTGTGGTCAAATCGGCCCACATCACAGGAGGCAGCATACACCAGGGGTAGGCGCTTTCCATTGGTCAGCTTGGGAATATCATTAGAACTCCGGAAGGCGTCTTCGTGAGCCCAGACATCGAAGTTTCCGTGTCCGATCCAGTTGATGACCAGCATACCCTGGTTGAAGCCATCGATAACCGCTTGCTGTGCCTCCGGTTTCTTGTTGGACCAGCTCATGGGATATTCCATCAGATAGACCTTATGCTGGCCATAAGAAGGAGGAATGAAGTTTCGGGACAAATCCTCGCTGTCCCAAGTATGAAAGAGCTCGTTGCCCTTTCCATCCTTGGCGGTCTCGTCGTCGGAGACGACCATGATCCGATTCCGCCAGGGTCCAAAGAGGGGTTGCTTCACGTAATCCACGATTTTGTTCACCATCACATCGGCTTCATCGTGGGAACGCACTGGCAGGCGCCCGATCATCACATCGGCCAGGTAGTCTCCATCCAGTCGCACGAACCAGTCGTCGGTGCATAGATCGCCCGTCTCAAAGGGGGGCATCCAATTATTCCCACCAGCCCCTGAGTTGTTTTTATAATCGAAGTTGCCGTCCCCAAATAACAAGACATAAGCGGGAGAAGGCGGCTGCCCCTGGTGATAGGCTAACCATAAAAAATCCCTTATGGCTGTGGGATCTTCTAATCCCCAGCCGAAACCGTCGTATATGTCCTCCAGGGTAACCACCACCACCCTCAACCCTTCCTCCCGGTGCAATGCGGCCAATGGTTGCAGGCTCTGCTGGAAAAACCGGGGCGTCACGATGATCAGATCGGCAGCTACATCCCGCAGGTTATCTGGGGTATGTCTCTGGACAGAAAAAGGCGTTATATAGGCTTGGGGATTGGCCGCGAAATATTGCCTTTGGTCCGCCGTTGATAGAGTGTCTTGAAAACGAAGGGAATAGTGAGCATCCTGGGGAAGAACGGACCCTCCGGTGATCCGCACAGGCCTGTAGGGATCGCTCACATCCAGCAACAGCACCTGGTCTTCGGAAAAAGCTTGGAGATCAAACTGAACTACCCCTGAGGTGTCGGGGCTGGAGAACTGCAGCATTCCCTCCGCGGCCTGATATCCGCGCCAATACTTAATTTCGAACCAGTCAAACAAGATGTGATCCCACTCTGATTCGACTCGGGGGAGGACGACTTTCAGAGTGTTCACCCCCTCTCGCAAGCCCTCGGTTTCTCCCTCTTCGATGATAAACACGTCGCCATGCCACAGGCGTTCTATGGCCGGGAGGGGATTATCGTTCAAATAAAAATAGACGTGATGGGGTATAGGCGAGGGAACCTGGCCCGAGGGCTGATAGAAGATGCCCTTAACCCGTACCTTCAGCCGGCAGGATTCATCCATCACCTCCCGCAGGGTAACGCGGTGCTCAGCGGTCTCAGGCGCATGATCCGTCATGCTGTCCCAATACCAGGTGAGACCCGAATAATCAGGATTCAGGAAATCTCTCTCCACATGGACGATGGCTTTGAACCGTTCCGCCTGGACATATGTCCCCGACAGGGGAGCCCCAAGCCGAGACTCCATTCTCGTACCCAGCTTTCCGCCATAGGTTAGCCAGAACACGTTGATATTTGTGTAGGGATTGGCATATTCACCGTAGCCTCCTTGAGCCATATCCTCCCATCCGGTAAGGGCGGGAGCGTAGAATAGGATCTCGTCTTCCGGATCAAGGTGGCCGTCATCCTGACCAGAGACGAAAATGGGAATTTCCACCATAATAGGCGGATTGCCCACCGAGCGAGGCAGGATCTTGCGTCCCACGTTATAAACTTTGATGGTGGCGGGATCCACAGCAGTAACATCGAGACCGGCCTCGCTGAGCTCTGTGGGCGTCAATCGACAGATTCCTTCTGTCCTGAGGGAAATCTTGTACCATTCCCCGGAGGTGGAAAAGGGGTTGTCGTCCCACAAGGTTCTTTGGGCTGAGACCTGCCGACGCATACGCCATTTTTGAGCTTGATCATAGTTCAACAGGGTGGTTCGGTAAACTCCCTCGAAGAGATCTTTGCCCCTCCTCTCTTCAAAGTTCGGTGAGGATGAACTGAACTGAACCTGGATAACTATGCGTTGATGAATGCGAACTGACTTCGTCACGGGATTGAACTGCACCGGCGAGAGAACCAACGGTAAGACCCTTTGATGTCTTAAAAAAGCCACTTGCTCAGCGGTGCACACTTCAGTGGGAAAAAAGACATTTTTATGGTATATCTGTATGTCGGGTTGATAAATCGTTTCGTAAAAAGAAGATCCCCCAATTCCCTCCGAGTAAATATGGGGTCCGGGAGCGAGGTATACGTTTTGCTCCTCGACGTACTCATCCTCCAGAATGAAGAAAGAGACCTCTTGAGAAGGGAGCCCTATATTCACGGCTCGGACGGGCAACATGGGGGCGCCTTCCCGATGGGTCAAACCGCAGCCCGGCAGGCGCAGCACCTGGAAACTCCCCCTCTCATCCCCATGCGGCAAATCGGTCACTGAGGCTTCGCCTGAACGGAACTCGAAGACCAGCCCGTCCCCATCCGATTTCAGGATGCGAACCGATCCTGCCTCTTCTCCTCTCAGGGGCATCGCCGTCAGTAGGACAATGGTACTCAGAGAGAAAAGAAAAATCCTCGAATTCATAAGCCTCGCCGCCATAACAAAAAAGCCGAGCGACAGGGATGCCCAAACCCCCTTTGCCAACCCGGCACGTTGATGACCAAAAAGAAGAGTAAAGTTCGCCAAAGGGTCTTCGGCCCTTTTCAAACCGACAAAGCTTTCTGAGCTATTTCTATCTCTTGCCCAGGACTCGGGAAAAAACTATGACACCGTTTCTTTTCGCCCTTAAGTCCCCCGGGCATCAAGCTAAAAAACCCTTTAACGAACTGTTCTCAGCGAATTAACCTCCTTCATGAAAGATCTATGAACCACACATCGCTTTCTTTTTCAAATAAAAATAGACATTCTAAGGAACTTTGTCAAGGGTTTTTAACCGCTCTTCAGTGGAATTCACCGAGTCGAGAATATTCAGGCCAGACCTGAGAAATCTAAGGGTTGCTTTTTTTCTTCTTTCGGGGTTTGGTTTTCTTTTCTTCTGAGGGCGTTTCCTTTTCCTGGGCCACCCCCTTTTCTTTAGGCTTGGCTTTTTGTTCGGCCGCCGCGCTTTTCTCCTTCGGCTCTTCCTTCTTTTCCCCACTACTTTCTTCCATAACCTTCATCTCATCGACATAATTCATTCGCAGCTCGAACAAAACGCGCTCAATAAGCTTTTGTTCCCTGTCATTGAGGTTACCCCGCGTCTTTTCCTCTAACATAGCCACCATGTCGATGGAGTGCTTGGCCTGCTCCATGTTCTTCTCCACCTTGCCCGTCAAGGGGTTGATGACCTTCCCCAACTGCTGCATGGCGGCAGCCTGAAAAGTAAAGACCAGCTGGACGAAGAAAGCCTCGTTAAGCTCTTCTTGTGAGTATTTTTCTGCCATTATCTTTCTCCTATAGCAAAGAGCAAATTTTATGCCCGGAATCGATGCATAAGCCCCTGGATGATATTTCCAGAAGATGTGACTTCAATCCTTGCCGAAATAGCGAATCAACCTCTTATTGTCCTTGATAAACATCCGAAAGGACACGCTGGGCAGGCCATAAAAAAGGCCTGAAAATATCCTGCTTTTGCGAAAGAAAGAGCCCATATTCTCGTCGACCAAGCGTTGATAAGACCCTAAGTGAGGTGTTCGATTATTCAGAAAACCATCTGCTGCTTCAGCAGCGAACTGAGCGGACCTCATGGCATAGTAGATTCCCTCGGCGGTTAACGGGTTAACCAAGCTTGCCGCTTCTCCAACCAGCAATACACGTCCCTGCACTAAGTTCTGTTTGACTCCACCCAAGGAGATGGGAAAAGAAGCCACGGGTGTGCCCCGATACCGGGGAAAAAGCGTCTGCAGAAGGAGCTGAAAGGCATTCCTGAAGACTTTTGCCCGACCCCTCCCCAGGGTAGCCCCCATGCCCACGGTGAGATGATCCTTCTTGGGGAAGATCCATGCGTATCCATTACGCACCAAGCCAAAGCCGATCCAGACGCGACCCCGATATCGGTTTATCGTCTCGGGGGTCATGTCCACCTCGCTCTGCAACGTGGATATGAAATAACGCCTTATCCGGAAATGCCCTAGTCTGGCTACGGCTCCGCTAACCCCGTCGGCACCCACCAGAATCCTGGCTTGAAACTGCCCCCGGGGTGTATGAACAGAGACCTCGGTTTTCTCCTGCTTCAGTCCATTGACAGGTTCGCCATCCCGAACCTGGCAACCCGCTGCCAAAGCTCGCTGCACCAACATGTGATCGAAATTACGCCGCCTGACAGTGTAAAGAAGGGGTCTGGAGGATTCTAATACAAATCGTTCTTTTTGTCGAAAGGTGAATTCCACCTTGTGAATCCGGTCCTCCACCATCTGGCCATCTTGGAGGTCAATGAGCTTCAGAATTCTCCTGGGAATTCCACCTGCACACAGCTTATCGCGAGGAAGGGTTTCCTTCTCCAAAATCAACACAGAATGACCCCGGCGCGCTAATTCATAGCCCACGGTACTGCCCGCAGGGCCTGCACCAGAGATGATGACGTCATACTCCACGGTGCGCCTCTCACCTGACACAACAGTCGAAAATCATTATACGCCTAAGTCCCCTGGTGAGAGTTGATTCTTTGGACGGCGTATTCCTTCCAGCTCAAAGATGTATTGATCCATGACCACCTGGGCCAATTCCTCAGGATCGATACCCCCCTCCTCTATGCCCCAGAGCTTGGATTTTGGATCACCCCTGTGAATGTTTACCCCCGTGTAGATCAGGGCTGAGGAGTTGGTCAACAAGCTTTTAGAAGCAGTAAGCCGAGCCGACTCATGGCAGAGGTTTTGACCCCATCGTTGGACCAGATCTCCCTTGAGGCGATGGTTCAGCTTTTCCTGCAACACGGAGAGGAGGAGAAGCTGTTGCAGGCGAAGTTTCTCCAGATCAGTGTGAAGGTGTTCTACCACTAGATGCAACATCTTCGCGTTTCGAAAAATCTCGTAGGTCGACGGGAAGGTCACATCACGGGCAGGATTATAGAGCCCCACGAAAGCCACTATGCTCTCACCTTTTAGGCCGAAGCGCTGTTGTGCCCAGCGGGCCTTAAGCTGCTGGCCATCAAACTCCAACTGCTCACGTACAAAGTATTTTTTTAGTCTCATAAAGAGCCCTCATGGAATTATATCCTGTGTATCGGAATTAGACGAAGCCCGGTCAACCCACATCGGCCAGCTCCATTTTTCTCCGATATCGCATCTGCAAGGTTGACCTCAAGGGGCCATGGTCTGGATCGCTCAGCTCGGGATCTTTCTCCACTGTAGCAAAGGCATCCTGCCGAGCCACTCTCAGGAGAGAGACATCCTCGATGAGGTCCGCCACCTTCAGCTCCGGAAGGCCGTGCTGACGAGTGCCGAAAATCTCTCCCGGACCTCGCAAGCGCAGGTCCGCTTCGGCGATTCGGAAACCATCGTTGGTTTCGCACAAAGAGCGTAATCTCAACTTGGCGTCCTCTGAGAGCGGATAATTCGCGAGGAGCGTACAATAGGCTTGATGCTTGCCCCGACCCACTCGCCCCCGCAGCTGATGAAGCTGCGAAAGTCCGTAACGTTCGGCGTGTTCGATAAGCATAACCGAGGCGTTGGGTACATCCACCCCCACCTCCACCACGGTGGTACTCACCAGCAGGTCGATGTGATGATCGCAAAAGCCCTGCATCACCCTCTCTTTTTCAGCGCTGGGCATTCGTCCATGAATGAGAGCCACGCGCCATTGAGGGAACACCTCCTTGGCCAGGCGCGTGGCCATCTCCTTGGCCGCCTTTAAATCGAGCTTCTCCGACTGTTCAACCAGGGGGCAGACCACATATACCTGCCTTCCCTGACTCATCTGCGCGTCCAGAAACCGATAGACGTCCTCTCTTTTACGATCATCTAACCATCTGGTTTTAACTGGTATTCGTCCAGGAGGTAACTGACCCAGAATGGAAACGTCCAGATCCCCGTAGATGGTCATGGCCAGGCTCCGAGGAATAGGAGTGGCGGTCATTACCAGCACATCTGGACAGATACCCTTGCGGCGTAAAGTAGCTCGTTGTATCACTCCGAAACGGTGCTGTTCATCGATGACCACCAGACCCAGACGCTCGAAACTCACCGTCTCCTGAATCAAGGCGTGGGTTCCAATGACCACCTGAGCCCGGCCACTCTCTATGGAGAGCAAGGCCTGTTCCCGCAGTGATTTCTTCATTCCGCCCACCAGGAGGGTTACCTGAACGCCCAGCTTGTCCAACAAACCGCGAAGGGTGAGGTGATGTTGCTCTGCCAGAATCTCCGTGGGTGCCATCAGAGCTGCCTGATAACCGTTTTCCACGGCGATGAGCATGGTGATCAAGGCCACCACGGTTTTCCCCGAGCCCACGTCTCCCTGTAAGAGCCGATTCATCTGTCTTCTGCTCTTCATATCGGCCCTGATCTCGTGGAGAACCTTCTTCTGAGCAGAGGTGAGCTGGAAGGAAAGCTCCTTCAATAAGCGTTGTATCAGACCGTTGGCTTTCTCGAAGACGATGCCGTCCGACTTCTGGCGACGACGACTTCTGCGTAAAGCGAGAGAGAGCTCGAGGAAGAAAAGCTCCTCGAAAGCCAACCTGCGTCGAGCCTCTCGAGCTGTCTCCATGTTTTCGGGGAAGTGCACGTTCTGGTAAGCCTGCCAGCGGGCCACCAGACCGTTGCTCTCCAGTATGGTGGAGGGCAAAGTCTCAGGGATGGTAGCACCGAGTCTATCCAGAGCTGGCTTGACGATACGTCTCATTCCCCGGCTATCCAGCCGGGCTCGTTTCAGGTCAGCCGTCGAGGCATAGAGGGGAACCACCCTTCCCGTATGGATGAGCTCATGGTCGGTCCCAGATAGAATCTCAAACTCCGGGTGTGCCATCTGCTTGCCACGGTAGAAGGTTACCGGACCGCTGACTACCACCGTGTCGCCCACGTGAAAGACTTTGGGCAAGTATTCCAAGCCATGAAACCACGTGCAGTTGAGGAAACCCGTTCCATCTGAGAGGATGACCACGAAACGAGTGGTTCTGCCCTTTTGAAAGCCGAAGGTCTCCACTTTTCCCACGACAGTGGCCTGGACATTGGACCTAAGCTTTGCTATTGAAGTCACGGAGCTGCGATCCAAATACCGCCGGGGAATATAGTTCAGCAGGTCCTCCACTGTCTCAACGCCCACAGCCTTCAAAAGGGCGGCCCGCCTGGGTCCAACGCCCTTAAGATACTGAACTGGGGTTCCAAGGTGCAGACTATGCCTGGTAAAATTTCTCCGGGAACGTGGAGCTTGTCCGGCCATCATCTCCCCACAGGCTCCTGGCTTCACAACTTGACATAGTTTACAACTTTTTGCTCACAGGGTCAAGTTTTTTTCTGGCTCCTTCTGCAAAATTTCGCTTGCCTTCCCCCTTGAAATTCGGTATGTTGGAAATCCCTAGATCATAGTCATAACTCAGGCTATGCTTCTTTAAAAAATAGAATAAATTTGCGGAAAACAGGAGGCAACAATGGCCCGCCGATGCGAAATATGTGGAAAAGTTCCCATCTCAGGGAGCAATATTAGCCACGCTCACAACGTAACTAAAAGACGGTGGATGCCAAACTTACAGCGCGTTCGCGTGGTCGTCGACGGAAAGTCCAAGAAGATCGATGTCTGCACCACCTGTCTGCGATCGGGTCGAGTCCAGAGGATGATAAAAGCCTAGGTCACTACCACATGTTGGGGCGATGTGAAAAAGGGATGCCAAGGCATCCCTTTATTTTTAGGTAAATGCACCCTTACAGGAGGTCATCAACCAGCCACCGACTTTGCCCTCATATATTCGGCCCATAGCTTCGCTTTGGATATACCATGGTCGATGATCTCCCAGGGGAGAACTTCCCGGTGGCTCCGTTCCCGGTGCACATAAAAATCACGCTCAACTCCAACTTTCCGCCATGCTCGATTCCAGGTCAATCCCTCCATTTGACGGTGCCAAAGCACTTGGCCCACCCGACGATCTCCCATAGCCAACACCCCTTGCCATAGGGACCGCCGTGCGCTTTCCCCGGCAAAGGTCACTCCCTTAAGGGGACGCAGCCCTTGGGCCAAGAGAAGCATTTTTCGACGTAACTCCGCCTCTGTCATCATCTGGGCCCACTGAAACGGCGTCGACGCTTTGGGCACGAAGGCACTCACACTAATAGCGATTTTTCGCAGGCCCGGTACCTGGCGGATATTCTCCACTAAGGTGCGGATGGCCACTACGTCCTCCTCCCTCTCCTCTGGAAGGCCCATCATAAAGTAAAGCTTTAATTGTCGAATACCAGCTTCTCCTGCAAAGGCAGCTGTTTGAAGCACATCCTGTTGAGTCACCGTCTTATTGATCACCCTGCGCATCCGCTCCGAGCCCACCTCTGGCGCGATGGTGATGGTTCGCATCCCCAACCTGGATAGTCTTTTGAGAAGAGATGGGGTCAGCCGATCGGCACGCAGGGAAGAAATTCCCAAGCCGTCGCAGTGAGAAGCTACCACAAGGCACAGGTCCTCAAGATGGGGCAAGTCGCTCACCGCAGAGCCCACCAGCCCAACACGCTGACTGCGTTTTTTGGCCTCCTGAATTTGAAGACTCAGGGAATCCAGGGAGCGATGGCGAACGGGGCGATAAATAAACCCCATGGCGCAGAAACGACAGCCATGGCCACAGCCACGCTGTGCCTCCACAAGGCACATGTCTTGAAAATGGCTCAGAGGCGTGATGATGGGCGAGACAGTCAAACAGGAATTCAGGTCCGAAATCCACTGTCTCTTGACTCTGTCGGGAGCGGGAGGTTTGTGCCGAATGGCCTCTATGCGGCCATCGGGAAGGTAACTCACCTGATAGAAGCAAGGAGCATAGATGCCAGGGACTCTGACGCTGGCCTCCAGGATCTCCTTCTTAGAGCCAGCGAATTGGAAGATCTCTAGCAGGGAAGGGAGAATGCTCTCGCCTTCGCCAACCACAAAAAAGTCGACGAAAGGAGCCAGAGGTTCGGGATTCAGAAAAGCACACGGCCCTCCCACGCAGATGAGAGGATGGCCCTTTTTTCTCTGAGAGGCCAGCGCTGGAATTCGAGCTCGGTGGAGAATCTCCAGAAAATTGAGGTAGTCTAACTCAAAGGGTACTGTAAAGGCCACCATGGAGAATTGAGCTAGGGAACGACCTGATTCCAGTGTTCTCGAGACCCCCGTTTCCCAGAGAAAGAAACGCTCACACCGCACACCCTCTAAACTGTTGAGAAGGCCGTAGACGGCCTGAAATCCCAGATTTGACATTCCCACTGGGTAACGGTTGGGAAAGCCCAGGGCCACCTCCAACCTAGCAGGTTCTTTGGGTCGTAGTCCTCCCTTCTCATGAACCAAGTACCAGTTCCGCTCAGCCTGCCAGCTTTTCCCAAATCCTCCCCGGCGAGCTCTTGGGGATCTCAATCCGCCTATTTCCTCAGAAAGGTAGGAATTGACAAGTCATCGGAATCCGCGGGGGGAGGCTCTGCATCCAGTTGTTGGCTGGTCGAGCTCTCCCGTCTTAAGAAAGCGGGTCGATCTAGATCAGAGAGCTTTGGATTCAGAAAATCCACTACCTTATCATAGGACCGCCTTGGCGTGACAGTGCTGCTCGGGTTTAAACCTGTGGCGATCACCGTCACGCGCACCTCTCCCTCACTCCGCTCGTCTATGACGGCTCCGAAGATAACATTAGCATCCGGTCCAGCGGCTTCGTAGATAACCGAAACCGCCTCGTTTACCTCCATGAGGGCGAGATCTTTGCCGCCAGTGATATTCACCAGCAAGCCCTGAGCCCCGGCAATCGAGACCTCCTCCAACAACGGACTGGAGATAGCTGCCTGGGCTGCCTCTCTGGCCCTGGCCTCACCGCTGGCAGCTCCGGTCCCCATCAAAGCATCCCCCATCTCCGACATGATCGTCCTCACATCGGCGAAGTCCAGGTTTATCAGGCCGGGGATGGTGACCAGATCTGAGATGCCCCTGGTGGCATGGAGCAGGACCTCGTCAGCCAATCGGAAAGCGTCTAATAGAGGCGTCGTCTTCTCCACGATGCTTAGCAGTCGTTGGTTGGGGATCGCGATGAGAGTATCCACTCGCTCCTTCAACTCGCGAAGTCCCTCCTCAGCTTGATTCATACGTTTACATCCCTCAAACTCGAAGGGCTTGGTGACCACAGCCACGGTGAGGGCTCCCTGTTCTCTGGCGATATCGGCGATGATGGGTGCTGCACCAGTTCCCGTCCCACCACCCATCCCAGCGGTGATGAAAACCATGTCCGAGCCCGTCAGGGCGGAGAGCATCAGATCGCGATCCTCTTCCATAGCTCTTTTGCCAATCTCTGGATTGGCACCTGCTCCCAAACCCTGGGTGATCTTGCTGCCAATCTGCACTTTTTGCTGCGCCAGGCTCCTTTCCAAAGCCTGTGCATCGGTGTTGGTGGCGACGAAGTTCACGCCCGACAGGCTTGCAGAGATCATCCTGTCGATGGCGTTTCCCCCGGCTCCCCCCACGCCGACGACCTTCATGTTCGCACCCCGTGCGAACTCCTTGTCCAATTCGAAGGTCATTTCTCCCTCCTTGTGAATTGAGAACCCTCTATGGAACCTCTCTAGAAAAATTCGTTATACCACCTTCTCATTCGCTCGAGAATCTTCTCGAACATATTCGCTTCGGTCAATCTTTTCAGACCACTCTTCTCCGGATCCTGCATGGCAAAGAGAACCAGTCCCACACCGGTGGCGTGCATGGGATTCTGAGCCAAGTCCTTTAAACCACCGAAGCCGCCCGGGACACCCAGTTTTACTGGCATATCGAAAACCTGCTCTGCCAGCTCAACCGCACCTGGCATCAGCGAAGCTCCCCCCGTGACGACCACACCTGCCGCCAAGAGATCGGCATAATCGCTCCGCCGCAGCTCTCTGAGGGCTAAGCTAAACAGCTCCTCCATCCGTGGCTGGATGATGGAGGTCAATAACGACCTGGGAACCTGCCTTTCTTGACGACCCCCGATTCCGGGAACGGTGATCATCTCATCCTCGGACACCAGCGAGGCAAGAGCGCATCCCTTCTCCATCTTGATCTTCTCGGCCTGCGCGTGGGAGGTCCTCAGCCCAATGGCAATGTCTCCGGTAACGTTGTTTCCACCCAGCCCGATGACGGCTGTATGGCGAATACTCCCCTCGAAGAAGACAGCGATATCCGTCGTACCACCCCCGATATCCAGAAGCATGACGCCCAACTCCTTCTCCTCAGGAGACAAAACGGCATAGCTGGAAGCCAGAGGCTCCAGCACGAGATCTTTCACCCCCAGGCCGGCTTTCTGGATGCTTTTGTAAATATTTTGGGCCGACGTCACGGCGCCAGTGACGATGTGGACCTCAGCCTCTAACCTGACACCAGCCATGCCCACAGGATCTTTTATGCCTGGCTGGTCGTCTACGATAAACTCCTGAGCCAAAACATGGATGATCTCTCGATCCATGGGGATGGCCACCGCCTTGGCGGCGTCCACCACGCGATTCACGTCGCTTTTGCTGATCTCCCTGTCGGCTCCAGATACCGCAATCACCCCCCGACTGTTGATGCTTCTGATGTGGTCACCGGCGATGCCGGCCAACACTGAATTTGCCTCAATCCCGGCCATCAGCTCCGCCTCAGCCATTGCCTTGGAGATGGATTGCACCGTCTTCTCCAGGTTCACCACGACCCCTCGCCTGAGCCCCTCGGAGACGCTGGTGCCCACACCCACGACCTTGGGTTCCTCCTCTCCATCTGAAATCTCGGCGATGACAGCGCCTATCTTCGTGGTCCCGATGTCCAATCCGACGACGATCTTTTCGTTCCCCATACCTCACACCCCCCTTTCAGGGTTCAGCCTTTAGCTGACTGGCTGACAAATAACTTGATTTTTGAATCGCAAATCGAAACGCTGGATGGATATTCCCTGAGCTGCCTGATCCTCCAAAACAGTCCACAGGCGCCGTAGTTTGACGCGGAGATTGCCAGAACCTAGGTGCACCTGCGCTCCGCCCCCAACGAGATAGAGCAGAGGAGCTTCTGGCAAGGAGACGTTGATCTCGGAAATCTGATCCAGCAGGAAAGGAGCCGTCTCTAAAATGGCCTGCCTGATCTCCAGGCCTTTCTGGATACCTATGTGCTTGGAGGCCACGCCGGGCTGCACATCGGAGAAGGCGCCCGTCAACACCGGGATGTCATCCAAGCCCTGGACCTGGTTCACGGGCATCACCATGCCACCTTGGTCCAGGCCATAGAGCTGGCCAGCGCTCAGCAACAGGACGGGCTCTCGTTCCCGGATGGTGATGACGATCTTAGATGGAAGCTCACGGCGAATGGTGACCTCCAAAATCCTGGGATCCCGCTCCAGCGCCTTTTTAATAGCCTCCAGATCAACGGCGAAGATATTGATATCCTTCTCCACCATGGCTATCTCCAGTGCCGACTTGGAGGGGACCAACCGATTGCCTCCCACGTCTATGGTCGAGAGTTTGAAAAGCGGGGCCGTCCTGGTCCAGGCTGCCAGGCCACCGGCGGCTGAAGAAGTCATCAGACATAGGAGCAAAGCCAAAAGAACCTTTTTGCTCAAAAGCTGCGATCTGGCATGTGGCCGACGAATGCCCCTTTGTGATCGAGCCGAAAGCCCCCTTTTGATTCGGCCCATGTTCTTCATTCCTCTCCCACCAGAAGAATTTCGGTTTCCAATTTCACCCCAAAGCGTCTCTTGACCTTCCCCTGCACTTTCTCTATAAGTTCCTTTACTTCAGAGGCGGTGGCTCCCCCGCGATTGATGATGAAGTTGGCGTGTTTGAGTGAAACCTCGGCCCCTCCAATTCTCAAACCCTTGCATCCCGATTCCTCAATGAGTTTTCCAGCCGTAGCTCCGGGGGGGTTTTTGAAAACGCTGCCAGCGCTCTTCTGGTCCCAAGGCTGTGATAGGCGCCGGCGCTGAAACTCCTCCATTTGCTTCTTAATGACCTCACTAAGGGCGGGGGAAAGCATAAGCTCTGCCTCTGTGATAATCACATCTTCCGCCAGATTTGACTGCCGATAACAAAAATGTAGCCGGGATGATTCCAAAGATATGGCCTGCCCAGGAAAGTCGTACCCTCTGACCACATCCACCAGCTCGCCTATAGATTTCCCCCACGCACCGGCGTTGACACGAATGGCCCCACCCAACGATCCGGGGATGCCAGCCATGAACTCCAGCCCTCCTAACTCTCGGCATAGGCAGAAGTCCAGGAGCTCCTTGATAGACACCGCAGCACCCACTAACACTCCTCCGGAACACACTTCAAGCTGGCGACAGGCAAGGCTCAGGTCTAAAACCACTCCCCGGACCCCGCCATCTGCGACCAGGAGATTGGTGCCCCGTCCGATGACCATGAGAGGCAAGCCGCACGCCCTGGTCAGGCGGACAACGGCCACCATCTCTTGTTCTGTTCTGGGCCGAATGAAGAAATCCGCAGGGCCTCCGATGTCAAAGGATGTATGTTTGCATAAGGGCTCTTTCTCCAGGATTTCCCCTTTTCCCAGAGCTGCAAGCTGATTGCGAAATCTCACGTTTCGCTCAGTTATTTCCTCTTTTTGAGCCATCGGATGAGCTGTTCTCCAATCCTATAGACATCGCCAGCTCCCAAGGTGATAACCAGATCACCCTTCTGAATCTGGCGGGCCAGATACGGGGCCACCTCTTTTTTGTCGTCGATGTAGACCACCTGATGATGCCCATACTCCCGGGCCGCCTTGGCCACGAGCTCCCCGGTAATTCCTTCAATAGGCTCTTCCCTAGCTGGGTAAATGCCGGTGACCACTAACATATCGGACTGGAAAAAAGACTTGCCAAAATCCCTGTAGAAATCTCTGGTTCTGCTGTAAAGATGCGGTTGAAAAACAGCGATGGTCCGGCGGCTCAGGCCCCTTTTCGCGGCCCCAAGTGTGGCTTGAATCTCCGTGGGGTGGTGAGCATAATCGTCCACCACCATGATGTCATCCACTTCCCCTTTGACCTCAAAACGTCGGTAAACCCCGGTGAAACTGCCCAGGGCCTTTTTGACGACGGAAAACTTAAAGCCCAGCTCCAGTCCCACAGCCGCGGCTGCCAGGCTGTTCTTAACATTGTAAACTCCAGGGACCTTCAAGGTTACTCGGCCAAGTTTTTGACCGCGAACCTCCATATCAAAGGCGCTGGTCAAACCTCGAAAGGTCAGATTCGTTCCCCGGATATCAGCTTGTGGAGAAAGCCCATAAGTAATCAGCCGCCGATGTATATGGGGAATGATACTCTGGAGACTCGCCTCATCGAGACAAAGGACCACCGCACCGTAGAATGGCACTTTGTTTACAAATTCAACGAAGGCCCCTTTGATATCATCCAGGTTGGTGTAACAGTCCATATGCTCAGCCTCTAATGTGGTCACCACTGCAATGGTAGGCACCAATCGGAGGAAAGAGCGATCGAATTCGTCGGCTTCGGCCACCAGATACTGCCCGTTGCCCAGCTTAGCACTGGTCCGAAGGCTTCTCACTTTACCTCCCACGATGATTGTGGGGTCCAAACCACCTTCGGTCAAAACGAGTCCCGTCATGGAAGTGGTGGTCGTTTTGCCATGTGTTCCAGCGATACCGACGCCGTACTTCATCCGCATCAGCTCCCCCAACATCTCAGCGCGCCGGATGACGGGGATCTTGCGTCTTTTGGCCTCCAGCACCTCAGGATTGTCCACCTTCACCGCTGAGGAGATCACCACCACATCGGCATCTCCCACATAGGAGGCTTTGTGGCCTTTTCTCACGCGAGCCCCCAGCTTCTCCAAGTGCTGGGTCACCTCAGTGAGCTGCAGATCCGAGCCCGTGATGGTAAATCCCAGGTTCAAAAGCACCTCGGCGATGCCGCTCATACCAATGCCTCCAATGCCCACAAAATGTAATTTTCTGACCTTGCCAAACATTTAATTGCTCCTGGCCAATTCCCGAATGGCACGAACCACGGTGGTTGCTGCCTCTGGCCGGCTCATGAGCTTACTCTTTCGGGCCATCTCTTTTAGCCTAGGACCGTCGCGCAACAGGCCTAGCAAAACAGAGATGAGCTTGCCATCTTTCAGCTCGCCATTCAACACCATCTTGGCGGCTCCGGCTTTCACCAAAGCCTGAGCGTTCATCCGCTGGTGATCAGCGGCGGCAAAGGGGTAAGGCACAAAGATGGCTGGCAGGCCACAGCCAGCGATCTCTGCTACCGTGGTGGCCCCAGCTCTGCAGACGACCAGATCGACCGCCCCATAGGCCGAGCTCATATCCTGAATGAAGTCTAATATCACGGCCTTAAGGCCTCGCCCACCAAACTGCCGGTTCATTTGTTCAAAATCCCTTTTTCCCGTTTGCCAAATAAGCTGCACATCTTCACCCACCAATCTGTCAAATCCCTGAGCCACAGCCATATTAATGCTGTGTGCTCCCTGACTTCCGCCCATTACGAGAACCGTTCTCAACTCGGGATCTAAGGTGAACACCTCAGCGGCCAGTTCTCGATCAGCTTGGCCCATCGTTTTACGCACCGGGTTTCCGCTCACCTTGAGGTGATCCTTCCTCCGAAAATACTTTCGCGATTGGGGAAAACTGAGGTGAACCTGATCAACTCTGGAGGCTAGGATCCTGGTGGTAGCTCCCGGAAAACTGTTCTGCTCCTGAATCAGGGTGGGAATGCCCATCAAAGAGGCCAAATAAACCGCCGGCCCGCTCACATAACCGCCAGTACCCACTACAACTTTTGGTCGAAATCGACGGAGTATTGCGAAGGAACGCCACAAGCCAAGGAGAAGAAACCAAGGGAAGGTGACTGTCTGCCAGCAAATTCTCCTGGTCCACCCGCGAACGGGCACCGATGCAAAGGCAAAAGCCTCCTTGGGCACAATCTGCCTTTCCAATCCACGATCGCCCCCCAAAAAGAGTATCTCAGTCTCCGGCATCTGCTGCCGGAGCTCATCGGCTATGGCCAGGGCAGGAAAGAGATGCCCTCCCGTCCCTCCTCCCGCGATCAATACACGCATGGCCTGCTCCCTTTTCTACCCACACTCCCCCTGGAGCGCTGTTGTCGCGATAGGTTCAAGAGAATTCCCACCCCGATGAGATTAAACAACAGGGATGAGCCGCCGTAGCTGATGAAAGGTAGGGTTAGACCTGTGGTGGGACACATCCGGGTGACCACAGCCACATTGACGGCCATGTTCACAAAGATCATCGTCGTAATCCCGACGCCCAGGAGAAAACCGAATCGGTCAGGGGCGCACCGGGCGGCTCTCAGACCACGCCAGGCAACCAACAAGAACAGCGTCAAAATGGCCATGGCTCCGAGGAAACCCAATTCTTCACCCAGGATAGAGAAGACAAAATCAGTGTGAGGCTCGGGCAAAAACAGCAGCTTCTGACGACTATTTCCCAGACCAATGCCGAAAATTCCACCGCTGCCAAGACTAATCAGAGATTGCTTGATCTGATATCCGGCCCCATTCGGATCCCAATCGGGATGCAAAAAAGACAGCACCCTCCTACGGCAATAGGGCACACAGCGAATCATCATGGCTGTGGCGGCGGCAGAAAAAGCCCCCATTCCCATCATATGGATCCATCTCACCCCCACCACCATAAACATGGTGAAAACGAGCATAGTCACGACTAAGGCCGTCCCCAGGTCTGGCTCGAAAGCGATGAGGATCAGGCTAAGGCCTACAACGCATATGGTAGGCAGCAAACCCTTTTTGAACTCCCCTATCTGGGTGTTTTTTCTATCCATTTGTTTGGCGATATAAAAAACCACCACCAGCTTGACCATCTCTGAGGGTTGAAAGCCCACGAAGACCAGATGAAGACGGCGCGATAGATTTTCGCTGGTTCCGGACCCTTTCAGGCCCACCCTGGGCAAAAGCACCAGGAGGAGAAGAAAAACGGAAGCCAACATCCCCAGCCCGGCCAATTTCTGCCAGCGGTGGTAATCGGTCTTCATCACGACCCACATGGCCAAAAGGCCCAGAAGAGCTCGCAAGACGTGTCTTTTTAGGAAAAAACTACTGGTCTGATATCGCAGCTCGGCCACAGCCACGCTGGAGCTGTATACCATGACGATGCCCACGCCTACCAAGAGAAGGGTGGCCACCAACAGAACACGATCTGGCCGATCTTTTTCGTCCATCATGACCTTCCGCTCAAGAGCGGGATGCTCCTCGAATTCTGGGTTGGGCCAAGCGTATGACGATCTCTTTGAATACCCGTCCTCGATGCTCAAAATCACGAAACATATCAAAACTCGCACAAGCGGGTGAGAGCAGGACGCAGTCGCCTGAGGCGGCTTTTCGCTGGGCCAGTTGAACGGCCTCTTCCAGATCTTTCACCAAAAAGGTCTCGGCTAAATCCCCCCAAGCCGCACGCAATTTCTCGCGGGCCTCGCCTAAAAGCAAGAGGACTCGAACACGTTCACGTATGAGCGGCCGCAGCTGTTGAAAATCTCCGTTTTTGTCCCGACCCCCTGCGATGAGCACAACGGGCTCGGCAAAAGTGAGCAGAGCCTGCTTGACGGCAGCCACGTTGGTTGCCTTGGAGTCGTTGACGTACTTAACGCCGTCTACAACATGCACCAACTCTAATCTGTGCTCGATGCCTTTAAACGCAGAAAGCTCATCGGCGCAAACGGAGAGGTCAACACCCATTGTCTGAGCTGCAGCCACCGCCGCCAGGCTGTTGGACAGGTTATGGGGACCGGAAATTCCAACTCCCTGCACATCCAAAACCACCCTCTCAACCTCCCCCAGCTGGGAGACGATCCGATTCTCCCTGACGAAGACGCCACCCTTCACCTCCTGGTGGATGCTGAAGAAAATCACGAGCCCTTTCGACTCTGCATCGAGGGCAGCTGTTCGGGGATCGTCTCGATTCAGTACCGCCGTGTCAGAGGCTTCCTGGTTCATCAACAGGCGTGCTTTGGAACGAAAATAGGTCTCCATGTTCCCATGCCGGTCGAGATGATCGGGAGTAATGTTCAGGATGATGCCCACTCGAGGTCGAAAGGTCTCGATCCTCTCTAACTGAAAGCTGCTCGTCTCTACGACGATCACACCTTCTTTGGGAAGATCCCTCACCGAAGCAGACAGAGGAAAACCGATGTTGCCGGCCACCAGGCATTGCCAGCCGGCCCGTTGGAAAATGCCACCTATGAGCACGGCAGTGGTGGTCTTCCCGTTGGATCCTGTGACGGCCACAAGGGGGGCTTTGGCCCACCAGGAGGCCACCTCCAGCTCGCTGTACACGGGGATTCCAGCTTTTCGTGCTTGGGCTAAGATGGGCGCATCGTTGCGAATGCCCGGGCTGACCACCATGAAATCCGTCCTGGCCAAAGCCCGGTCCGAATGACCCCCCACCTCAACTTCCACTCCCAACTTTTGAAGGTCTCGAACCTCCTGGCCCAACTCCTCCATAGTTTTCAGGTCGCTGCCCAGAACTCGAGCCCCCTCCTGGTGCAACAGGCGGCTCACAGCTACACCGCTCCGTGCCAGGCCGAGCACAACGACCTTCTTCCCGACCACCTGGCGCATTCCGAACCCCTAACGGATCTTAAAGGTACTTAGACTCAATAGGGCCAACATGGCGGCCGCGATCCAAAACCTCACCACCACCAAGGACTCGGACCATCCCTTCAGTTCGAAGTGATGGTGAAGAGGTGCCATGAGAAAAACTCTCTTGCCACCCCGGAGCTTATAAGAGGCTATTTGTATGATCACCGAGAGGGCTTCGGCAGCGAAAACGCCACCCACAATAAGCAACTGGATCTCTTTTTTGAGGAGGATTGCAGCGGCGCTGAGCGCGCCGCCAAGAGCCAGAGAACCGGTGTCTCCCATAAAGATCTTGGCGGGATGAGCGTTAAACCACAGAAAGCCCAAAGAAGCGCCAACGACGGCACCGAGAAACACCGTCAGCTCACCACTGCCCTTCAGGTACATGATGTTCAAATAGCCGCTGAAGTCTGCCCGTCCCGAAACGTAGCTCATTCCAGCGAAAGCAAAGGCACAAGTGGCGACGATGCCTATGGCCAGACCGTCTAAGCCATCAGTGAGGTTAAGGGCATTGCTGGTCCCCGTGGTGACCAAAACCACAAAGGGGATATAAAATATTCCAAAATCAATAACCCAATTCTTGAGAAAAGGAATGCTGGTCTGGGTATGAAATTCCTTGGACAGAGGCCAGAAGTACAGGATAACTCCAAGAATGAGGCCGAAAGCCACCTGGCCGATGAGCTTCCTCCTGGCCACCAAACCCTTGGGCAGGTGCTTGACTGCCTTGAGATAATCGTCTATGAAGCCGATGGCTCCCATCCAGACGGTGGACAGAAGAATCAACTGGATGTACCGGTTGGTCAGGTCGGCCCACAACAGAGTGGGGAGAACGACGGCCAGAAGGACAATCAGTCCCCCCATGGTGGGGGTTCCCTCCTTCACCAAATGGCTCTTGGGACCGTCCGCTCTGATTTTCTCCTGAATGTGACGTTTTCTGAGCCGCTTGATGAGAATGGGTCCAATGATGAAGCTGACCAAAAGGGCCGTCAAGGTAGCGTAGGCGGCTCGAAATGTGATGTACCGAAAGAGGTTGAGCGCCGAGATGAGATGGCGCAGTGGAAAGAGCAAATGATACAGCATAACAAGTCAGCCTTTTGAAGACGGTGAACAGAGAGGGGGCAGAATTTCCTCCAGACTCATCGCCCGAGAGGCCTTCAACAACACCACATCTCCCGGCTGAAGTATGCCTTTCAGGCGCCTGGCCGCCTGGCCAGCATCGAGACACAGATCTATCATTTGGGAATCAAAGCCTTCCTGAAGAGCTCCTTGGGCAATGCTTTCCGCCAATTTCCCAACGGCAATAAGTCTATCTATTGACGATGCGGCCACGAACTGACCCAACTCCAGATGAGCGTGGGGGGCCTGATGGCCTAGCTCTAACATATCCCCAAGGACAGCGATCTTTCGGCCTCCCGACTTCAGTCCAACCAAGACCTGGATGGCGGCCCGCATGGAAGCCGGATTAGCGTTATAAGCATCATTGAGAATTATGATCTCTCCAAGCTTTATTCGCTCCATGCGCATGGGACTGGGAGAAAACCTGCACAGGGCCTCCCGCACGGAAGAAACGGGCATGTCCAGCTCCATTCCCACAGCAATGGCCGCCAGAGCATTGCTCACGTTATGTTGACCCAAGGTTGGTATCTGAAACTCCCCCAGCCCTTCAACCTGAAAATGCTGCTGGAGCTCCTGGTCGACCCCCGTCTCCGTGACGCGATAATCGGCCCCCTGCTTCATCCCAAAGGTAACCACCTGTGATGGCGGAATCACTTTTTGGGCCATCAACCGTTCGTCGTCAGCGTTGAGGAAAGCGCGGCCTTCCTGGGGCAACATCTCCAGAAGCTCGAATTTAGCCTTGGTGATGGCCTCCAAACTTTTCAGTTGCTGCAGATGCGCTGGTCCGATGTTCGTGATCAGCCCATGCTGGGGCAGAGCGATCTCAGCGGAGCGGCGGATCTCACCGGGTCCGCTCATACCCATCTCCACCACAGCCATGTGGTCCTTTGAGGAGAGCCGGAACAGGGTCAGGGGAACTCCAATGTGATTATTGAAGTTTCCCTCCGTTTTCATAGTTCGAAATCCAGCGGAGAGAACCTCAGCCACCATGTCTTTTGTGGTGGTCTTGCCATTTGTGCCGGTGATCCCGATGAGCGTCACGGAAAACTTGCGCCGGTAGCACCCTGCCAGCTCCTGAAGAGCCTTGAGGGTGTCTGGTACCGCGATTAAGGGTCTCGGTAATGCCTCCTCGTTAGCATGACGGTTGGCCCACTCCGAAGAGACAAGCGCTACGGAGGCTCCCTTTTTCAAGGCCTGAGCCACAAATTTATGGCCATCGAACCGCTCCCCCATAAGGGCGATGAAGATCTCTCCGGGAAGGATGGTTCGGGAATCGGTAGAGACGCCTTTTGCCTTGAAGCGGTCTATGTCGAGCTCAAGTCCCGCTGTGAAAAGCTGACCCTCCGTGGCCTCGATGATCTCCCGGACGTATATGCTCTCCATAGGCAGGGCTTCCCCATTCAACATCGCAGCGCCAAGATCAGTGCCAAGGCTGATGACATCTTGCCGCTGAAAATTAAGGTGCTTCCCGCACGGTGATACCATCGCAATTCGATATCCCGGAATGCTAAGCGGTTTATTGGTGAGGACTCTAGGAAAAATGTCGACCAAGGCTCAGGGATTCAGCTTTTCGAGCTCCTCGAGGATAATCGCGCGGTCTAAAAAGGGAATTTGCTGATCCCCGACGATTTGAAACCGTTCGTGTCCCCTTCCTGCCACGACCAGGACATCCCCTGGTTGCGCCAGAGTGAGTCCGCGGCGAATAGCCTGGCGCCGATCCACAACGACTTCGTATCGTGCCCCTGGGACCACCCCCCCCTCCACCTCTCGCAGAATTTCTAGAGGGTCCTCAGATCGGGGATTGTCGGTTGTCAGGATAACCTTATCGGCCAGCCGGGAAGCCATTAGGCCCATCTGGGGACGTTTACCACGATCTCGGTCTCCCCCACAGCCAAAGATGACCAAAAGACTTCCTGAGGACATATCTCTGACAGCGCCAAGTAATCGACTCAGAGCTTGCGGGGTGTGGGCATAGTCGACGATCACGGAGAATCCCCGCCCGGTCTCCACAACCTCAAACCGACCGTCCACTCCCCTGACTTGCTTTAATCCATCTCGAATGTCAGCCACGGGTAATTCAAGAGCGATCCCCGCAGCCACGCTCGCCAGAGCGTTGGAGACGTTATATCGTCCCAACAGATGAAGCTGGAAATGGATCGGGCCCTGGGGCGTGCTCGCCTCTATCTCTGTCATCTCCATGGTGAGGTTTGCGTTGAGCAGAAAGACGTCGGCCTCCATCTCTACAGAAAAGGTGACCACAGGAACTTTCGTTTTGTCCCTTATAAACTGGGCATTGGGATCGTCCAGGTTGATGACGGCACAGGAGTCCTGTCCGCGGAGCCTCTCAAACAACAACGCCTTCACATCTCGGTAATGCTGGAAGTCTCCATGAAAGTCCAGATGATCCCTTGACAAATTTGTGAAGATGCCCATCTCAAAGGGGATCCCGAATACGCGATCCAAGGCCAGTGCATGAGAAGAAACCTCCATAACGACGTACTCGTTTCCCTCCAACGACATATGAGCCAATATTTCTTGAAGCTCTAAGGATTCTGGAGTGGTGTAGAGAGAAGGCACTGCCTCTTCTCCAGAGGAAGTGATTACAGTGCCTATCAGGCCAGTGCGATACCCAGCCGATTGCAACACAGAGCGCAGCAGGAAAGAAGTCGTTGTCTTGCCGTCAGTGCCGGTGATGCCAACTAACCTGAGTTTCTCTGCCGGTCGTCCATACCATTGAGCTGATAACAGGGCCAGAGCCTTTCTGGAATTGTCCACACGAATTGTGGTCTGAGCTGGCTCACTATGCCCACGATCAACGACCACAGCCACAGCTCCCTTGGCCAATGCAGAAGAGATATATCGATGACCATCGGTATGCTCTCCCCGAATGGCCACAAATAGGGCTCCGGGAGTTACCTTACGTGAGTCATACGCGATAGAGCGAATATCCACATCCGTTGGGCCGCTGACCTCTCTCTCAGCCAAAGCGTCTATGAGCTGACCCAACTTCATGGTTCTGACATGCCTCGGTGACGTGATGAGGCATCTGCCATCAAATCCGGACCGCCGCTGGGCGCTTCACATTCCAACTTGCACACGGTCTCTTGGCCGACTCTACTGCCCGCCTTTGGCGTCTGCCGAATCACCAGACCGCTACCGGCAAATGTTGCCGCCAGACCATTCTGTCTCAGTTGCCGTATAGCTTCTCGCAATGTCAAACCAATCACATGAGGGACCTTCGAGTCCTTGGTTGTTCGCTTCGCTAAATTGCCCAAAACCATCAGAATGGTCTCCCCCCGAGCCACTAGCACACCGGCTTGGGGCTGCTGGTGGCAGACGCGCAGCCCCTCTCCTTCAGGCTGAGCCGCTAGGTCCCGCTTTTGGAGAAGCACCAGGGCAGTCGGTTTATCCAAACCCGAAAGGTCGGGAACGACGACCATCTGCTCAGCTGCATCAGGTTGAGAAACCATGAGACAGAGGTCCGCACAGGGTCCCTTGGGCAGAGCCAGGATGCGCTCCGCGATCCTGCGAAAGATCGGGGTGGCAGCCTGGCCTCCCGAGTGAGGCATTCTGGGCTCATCCAACACGACCAAACCCACCAACCGCGGGGACTCTGCCGGAAAAAAGCCGCAGAATGAGGCCATGAATCTATCTCTAGAAAAACCAGAGCCGTCTTCCCTCAATTTATAAGCTGTCCCAGTCTTTCCCGCCACGCACAAGCCATCTATAGCCGCTAATTTACCTGTGCCACGCTCCACCACCTTCACGAGAAAGGACTTTAAGGTCGCAGCAGTCTTTGGAGAGATGACGCGACGTATGCGGCTCGGCGAGAACTCCTGGACCACATTTCCTCGTGTGTCGAGGACATATCGCACTATGAGCGGTTTCATCAACGTTCCACTATTGGCCACAGCTGCGTAGGCGCAGACCAACTGAAGGGATGTAACGGCGACCTCATGTCCCATAGCCATGGAGGCCAAGGAAAGTCGGGACCAAGTCTTGGGGGATGCCAGGAGTCCTTTGACCTCGCCCGGGAGGCTGATGCCCGTTAAGTTTCCGAATCCAAACCTGCGAGCATAATCAAAGAAGGGCTCCTCACCCACCTGATTGGCCACCTTGATGATCCCTATGTTGCTTGATTTCTCGATAACCTGCTCAAAAGTCAGCCAGCCGAACTCATCCACATCGTTAATTGTAGTGCGGCATAGTTCCATACTGCCTTCTTCGCAATAGATGAGGTCATCTGGGTTTTGGACTCCCTCTTCCAGCGCGGCAGCAGCGGCAACGATCTTAAAGGTAGAGCCGGGCTCGAATATATCCGTGATGGCTCGATTTCGCCTACATTCCTGATGTGCCGTGCTGGGGGAATTCGGATCGTATTGGGGCTCATTGGCCATGGCCAGAATCTCTCCCGTGGCGGGATCCATAAGAATCACACAGCCCGCCTTGGCACTGGTTTTCTGGATGCCTCTGGCTAACTCCTGCTCGGCGATGGTCTGATACACAGCGTGTATGGTGACAACTAAGCTGTAGCCATCGCGAGGTTCCTCACGAGGGTATTCTGTCAGAGGAATCCGGCGACCGTGGGCGTCTCGCTGCATAACGGCCCAGCCATCTCTACCTCGCAGCACATCGTCAAATTGGAGCTCCAGGCCTTCCAGGCCTTTATTGTCAACGTCTGTGAAACCGATGACTTGGCATCCCAATTGGCGACAGGGATAAAACCGTTTCATCTCGACAAGAGAAAAAACTCCGGCAATATTCCAGCTGTCGATAAGCTGGCTGACTTTCGGCTCCGTCATTCTGATTAGCCACACAAAGGTGGATTCCATGTCGAGGCTTTGGATAATATGACGAGAGGAACGTTTCAAAAGCCGGGCGAAGTTAGCACCGATCCGCTGAAGATTCTTCACTTCCGTGGGATCCACATAATACGATTTCACTGGTAGGTTACAGACCAACTTTGCCCCATCGCGATCGTAAATAACGCCCCGCTGAGCCTTCAAAGTCGACTCGCATAGATGTTGGTCTTGGCTTCTCTGGCGATATTCGCCTCGGTGAAGAATCTGAATAAAGAATAGCCTGCCTATCAGAGAAACCCAGATTCCAGCGCCCAGGATCAGAACCAAGATGATGCGTCTGCTCTGTTTACTGCGCATCGAAGATCACCTTCATACTTGAAAAACGTATGGCATGGTTCCCAACCCGCATGGATTTGGATATGAGAAGACTCATTGAGAAAGCCTAATAATTTGTCCCGGAGAGGGGTTTATAAACCCAAATTCCCGGGCAAGGCTATCCAGGTGACTGGCCCGCGAGAGTGCCAGCACTTTCACTCGCAGATACTCGTTGTCGTTCTTCAGCTGAGAAATTTGCCTCTGCAGTTCAGAGAGAACCACCTGCTGACGGACCACCTGCACCCTCTCCCAGATATATGCAACTGTGGCGACTATGCTGACCAGAAAGGTCAACAGAACGATCCGGGAAAGGCGGGTGGATCTTTTCCTGCGATGGCCTGGCTGGCGGAAGAACCTGCTCTTTTTCGACCCCCTCATCTCGTTCCACCCGAGCTGATTTTTTGCGCAACTCTGAGGCGAGCGCTTCTGGCTCTTGGATTGGCCTCTATTTCCTTGGCCGTAGGTTGAATGGCCCGTCTGTTGAGCACCCGGAGGACCTTCTGCACCCCGCAAGTGCATTGTGGTAGGTCCTTGGGACACTGACAGATCCCAGAATACCTGGCGAAAAGCTCCTTCACAACTTTATCCTCCAGAGACTGGTAGCAGATGACCACCACACGCCCCCCGGGTTTCAAGTAATTTACTGCTGCATCCAGGCCCGCTCGAAGCTCGTCTAGCTCCTGGTTGATATGAACGCGAAGGGCCTGAAAGCACCGCGAGAGGCTCTTGATGACCTGTGGTTTGGGGATAATCCCTGCGATGATGTCAGCCAGCTGTAGTGTGGACTCGATGGGACCATCTTTGCGCGCTCGAACAATCGCTCGGGCTACTCGACGCCAGTGGCGTTCCTCTCCGTAATCCCTGATCAACGCAGCCAGAGTCCTTTCGTCATAATCATTGATGACGAACTCCGCCGTGATTTTCTGGTTTGAATCCAATCTCATGTCCAGAGGGCCATCACGGAGGTAGCTGAAACCACGCTCTGGTTCATCAATCTGAAATGATGCCAATCCGAGATCGAATAGCACCCCGTCCACCTGGCCGATATCCTGGCTCTGGAGCAATTCGCCCAGAAGGGCATATCGAGAGTGTAGGAGGATAACTCTGGAAGGCCAGCGCTTCAACTGCCGCTGGAAATTGGCAATGGCTAGCTGGTCGCGGTCGATTCCAATTAGCTCGCCTTCAGGGTTCAGGGATTGCAGAATCGCCGCGGCGTGACCACCAGCACCCAGTGTGCAATCCACATAGATGCCAGAGAGATCGGTGAGCAGATAGCCCATAGTTTCCTTGACCATGACGGGCATATGCGCAAGGATGGAGTGACTCTCCATGGAGGGAGATGTGCAAAGGCTGGTGGTCATCACCATTGCCGATTGGGGATGATATGTTCCGATGGTCCAGAAAAGAGGCGGACCATCATGGTAGGGTGGGCTAGGAGCTTTTCTTTAATATGTAGCGATAGATCTTCTCGGCCGCTTCTTCGTAAGGTCCAGTTTCATAGGCGCTTGGGCCTTTATTTAGATATTCCTGGTGAGTCTCATGCTTCCAAATTTCGATGTGGTTGTGCATCCCGACGATCACGACGTCTTTCTCAATTTTCAGCTTTTCCAGCAAATTCCTGGGCAGGACGATCCTTCCCTGGGCATCGATCTTGGAATTAGAAGCATAGGAATGAATCATTCTGTGATAATAACGAGGATCTGCTAATTCGAAGGGCAGCTCATTCAACTTCTCCTGAACGATACGCCATTGTTCAGGCGGCATAACCCAAATGCACCTATCCAGACCTAGGGTGATCTTAAACCAGTCTTCCCTATTCGCCTGCACCGCTTTGCGAAATTTGGCCGGTATGTTGACCCTACCCTTCTCATCGATGGCATAATAATATTGGCCGACAAAATCGTAGCTATGATTTTGTCGGCTCTGTTTTCTAGGTCGGCTCTGCCTTTTTTTATTCCTGTCAGGACTCATAGCCAGAACCTGTGCAAGAAAAATTACCCACAATTACCCCCCATTTCCCCCAAATTTCCCACACTGCCATTTTACAATAGTTGTGCTTATTTGTCAAGGAAAATTTCTGATTTTGGAAAAATTTTTTAGGGGGGTTTAACGGGAAGCACAAAATAGAGGATAGTAATGGGGCAAAGTCACCAAGATGCTGTGAAAAGAACCGATCGCAGCCAGGCTGCTAGAGCCCTGACGGGCAGTGACAGGAGCAGCCCAAGACCCAACATCCAAGAGTACAAATAATCCAGGGCTCCCACCCGGTATTTTTTAAAATATCGGTAGCAATCTCTATGGGAGGCCACTAACATACGCCCTCTGGCTCGCTGGACGCTAGAGCCCATGTCGTGCACCACTTGGGCTGTAGGTAAAAAAATAATCTCCCAACCGGCGTATTTCAAGCGCCGACAGAGGTCGACATCGCTGAAAAACATCTTAAATTGTTCATCCAGGACTCCAATCTCTTCAAGGGCAGATTTGCGTATAAGAAGACAGGCACCCATGGGTTGGTCCACAGCGCGAAGTTGACAGTGGTCGAAATGCCCCATTCGCCAATCTCCGAAGATCCGGCTTTTGGGGAAAAGAACACTCAAACCACTAAACTCCCACAGCATCAAGCTATAGGTGGGAAATTGCCGACAAGATAATTGAATCCGGCCATCTGGGTAAAGAAGTTGAGGTCCGAGGCCACCCACATGGCTATGAGCCTCCATGTATTGGACCATCCTATTTAGAGATCCCGGCATGACTTCTGTATCAGGATTAAGTAACAGGATGAATTGACCTCGACATTCTGCTAAACCACGATTGCAGCCTCTGGTAAAACCAATGTTCTCCACGTTATGGATCACTTGCACGGTGGGAAAATCCCGGGAGATGATGTCCCTGGTCTCATCCTCCGAGGCATTGTCCACCACGATGACTTCACTAGACAGGCCCTCGCCCTGCTTCTGAACAGAGGACAGGCAGGAGGCAATATGGTCCTGGCTATTCCAGGTTACGATGAGCACCGAAAGATACATATATCATCACCAACCTGAGGGGGAAGCCAATTCCCGATGCAACCTCCCAGTTCGCTTTTGCCTGCTCATCATTCTCTCCTCGATCTCCTGACTCCTTTCAGGTAATGGAAGAGAATGAGATAGTCGAATAGGATGGCGGGCACGAAAAGGCGGTTGAAAAATCGGGCCAGTAAGGCGGCCATCGATCCCCAGGGCCTCCATAATGCCAGGTGGAAGGAGACCTTCTTGCAGGTCAGAAAGAAGGGCTCTGAGAAAGGTCTGGCCGGCTCCAGCATGTGGGCCTTGACAAGCTCTTTGAGCTGAGGATGGGTCTCGAGGATGATGGGTAAAGAGGATTCCCCATAGGTCACCATGGCTTTGCAGAGTTCGGAAATATCTCTATAGTCAGTTCGATACGTTCGTGCCTCAGGTGAATAGACGAACCTGGCTCCGGCTTTGTCCAGTCGATAACCCAATTCCAGATCCTCTCCGCCGAACTCACGAAATCGTTCATCAAAGAGCCCTGCAGCCAACAGAAATTCTCGCTCCAGAGATACGTTGTTGGTGACGAAATAACGAAAGGGAATGGGCTCACCAAGCTTCAGCTTATGAACCCCTCTGGAGTCAAGATATCTTACCAACGCCGTTGGCCTAACCTCTGGAGCTCGACGGACATTCCCCAGGACAACCAACCTGTGCTCGTCATCATGTCTGCTCAGATGGGCTGTCAGCAATCCGGGGGCCGCTTTCATGTCGTTGTCCAGAAAGACCACCACCCTCCCTCCAGCTTGGCGGACACCTGTGTTTCGAGCCGCGGCCCGGCCCCTATTCTTATGGTGATGGAAAAGGCGAAGTTTATAGTGAAAGAGTGCCCCAGAGAGAAAGGAACTGGTTCCATCATGGGATCCGTCATCCACCACCACCACCTCGAAGTACTCTCTGGGATACTCGAGGTTCTCCAAGGATTCCAGAGTGGCCTTTAAGTGGGCTACCTTGTTGTATGTGGGGATAACAATGCTTGCATCCACGGCTTAAGCCTGTCTCTCTTCGGAAGTTGACTTGTTCCCAGCCTTGTCTTTCAGCCAGCCTAGCTGACGATAGTATTCGTAAAGCTGCTTGGTGACAACTCGAATGTCATGGTGTCGCACCACCCACTCTCGCCCCTCCCATCCCTTTTTCCTCCTCAGTTTTGGATCCTGAATGAGACGGCTGAGCTGCTCTTTCAAGCCTTGCTTGTCCACGTTGATGAAAGGATGATCGGGAAGAAATTCCTCGTACTGAGGGACCATGTGGGTGCAGGTGGGAATACCCATGGACAGGGATTCGAGAGAATTCATACCGTATCCCCAACCGCCTAAGTCAGCAATCTGGTCGATAAAAATATCGCAACTGTGCTTTAAACGTAAAGCCTCAGCGTGAGACTTATTCTCGATGAGCACCAGCCGCACCCCAAACTCCTTCTCTAGCTCTCTGCAGACCTCTATGATTTTAAGGGAGCCCTTGAAATAACGGCTTGTAGGGGCATGGCCGATGTGACGGGCTTTGCCGCGGTGTTCCCGAGGGGTGAAGCGGGTGGTGTCGATGGGCAGGAAAAGAAACTGCATCCGAGGATGTCTAGACCTCAGATCAAGCTCGCAGGTGAGATTGAGGTCGCTGATGGAGTCGATCTCCTGAATCACACCCCGCTGTCTCAGATCGGTGCCGTGATAGCTGCAGACGATCTTTTTGCCCATAGCCTTGAGGCGTTTGACGACTCGTCCATCGCGGAAGAAACCCAGACCCCCCTCTAGGTGATAGATGTCAAAATTCAAGAGCTGATGAGCCGCAATAGCCCGGTATATTCTCGGCGCCCAGAGGGCATCCCGGGCTTTAAAAAAAAGTTTCTCAGCGAGGTTGGCCGGCTTCCAGGTGGGCGGATAACCTTTCCGTGGGGTGTAGATCCCCTGTTTTCCGTGCGTTCGATAGGCCAATTGGCGCAGGGGCATGAGCCCTGGACGATGTCCCACTAGAGGAAGGTTTAGGCACACATCTTCACGATATCGACCTCTGGAGCGGAATAAGGTAACCAACCGGCTCTCGTGCCCCATTTGACGATGAGCCTCGACGAAGAGGCCCAAAGCTCCTGTGAAGTGTTCTGGCGCCAGATATAGGATTTTCAACATGAATCTTCTTTCAACTCCCGATATACCGCCAATAAGCGGCTCTCCATTCGAGACCAGTTATATTCAACCTGGACGGCTCTCTGGCCTCTCAGGCCCATGGCTTTCGCTTCCTGGGGATGTTCCAGAAGGCGCACAATGGCCTCTGCGATCTCCTTTGAATCTGTGGGATCCACTAGAATGCCACAATTGGCCGCCCGAACGAACCTCTCGATGGGTGGTAACCTCCCGCCCACCACTGGAACTGCACAGGCCATGTATTCGAGGAGTTTTATGGGGATGTTCTTTGTGAATACCGACAGGGGGGGAAGAACGACCAAACCGACCTGGCTGAGGGCGATGTAATCCGGAACCTGCTGATGGGGAACGGGATCCAGAAGCTCCACAAGCTCATGAACATGCTTGTCCCGCATCAGCTTGAGAAGTTGAGCCCGGTACGAATTTCCATACACTGGGCCCATGAGGAGCAGTTTGAGATCCTTAATCCGCTGGGCCACCACCTTGACGGCTTCGATCAGCAGGGGAATATTGCGCATTCTCCCTATCTGTCCGTGATACAGGACAATTCGGCTCGATGCGTATCTTCGCCTTAAGGCCTCAGGAGGCTTGTGTGTTCCGTCAAACAGGTCTGTCCGGGGATAGTTATAAATGGCCACCACACGGCTGTCTATCCGGGCGTACCGGGATTCCAAAAGACCGGTGGTTACCAACACGGCATCGGCACATCGGGCCAGCGAGATATCAACCTGGGAAAAAATCGCCGCCAGGAGTGCCGCTACCTTCCGTGGTCGGGTGGAAAAATCCCTGATCATCTCTGGAAGATGTTCATGGACGTCGTAGATGATCTTGACGCGATAAAGAAGCCTAAAAAAGAGCGCCAGAGGAAGAAGCTGTGGTTCGTGCAGATGGTAAAAATGGGCTCGTTCCCCCCTGGCCGCCATGCATAATCTCCACATGGTCCAAGGAAAAAGGCGACTCCGTCCCACTGAAACTACTTTGATCTCTCCGACGTGCTGAATCTTCCTGGGCCCAGTGGCTAGAATGGTCACCCGGGGATAGACCTTTCCCAGAGACAGAGCCTCTTTGAAAAAGATTCGGTCGTCTAAAGGATCGTGTCCCCAGGTGACCAGGCAGACCTTTTCGCTCACCATGGCCTTAACCGTCTCTTCGCAAACCAAGGGTGTTCCGCAGACCTTGCCATTCAGCTCGGCTGAAAAATCCCGTGAGGACAAGACCCAAGGGGTAACCTACGACAAGCAACAAGATTCTCACAGAAATAGAGCGAGCCAACCATCTCCAAGTCACGAATACTAGAGTGGAGATGAAAATTACCTTGGCGGCGCGTCCGAACTGATAGCGAACGGGATAGAATCTTTGAACAGTCACGTAGAGGGCAAAGGCCATGGCGAAATAACCCAGGAATGTGGCCCAGGCTGCCCCCTGCATTCCCCATCGAGGGATCAAGAGGAAGTTACCCAGTATGTTGACCACTGCTCCCACTCCGGTGAACAGCGGGATGAATTTGGTCTTCTTTCTCAAATAAATGCCGGGCAGAAAGATCAGGTAAAGTCCCATCATAACGTGAGCCATTAAGATAACCGGGACCACCTGAGTACCCGACCAAAATTCAGGGCCGAAGATAGTCACCCCAAAAAAGCCCAGCCGAACCAGATCGTCAACGAAAAAGGAAACCATCAGAAGGAGAAAGCTAGTGACCAATAGAAAGTATGTCAGAACGGCGGCGAAGTTTTTCTTGGCCCGGGTTTCCTCCCCACCCAAACCCAAAAAAAAAGGCTGCCAAGCAAACTTGAAAGCCATCACCACCAACAACATGAACAAACCCAGTTTATAACCGGCGTTGTAAACACCAACCACCTCCAAATCCTTCATGTGCCTAAGCATGTACCGGTCGATGAGCTCCATGCTCATAGAGGCCAGGCCTGCTGGAATGAAGGGCAGCCCGAATTTGAGAAGCTCTTTCACAAGGAACCCAGACCAAGCCGGTGCAACCCTCTGCCAGATGATGGGCAAAAGGATCGCTAAGATGAAGGCTGAAGCGATGAGATTGCTGAGAAATACACCGTACACGCCCTTCTTCAAGTAGGCTACCAAGAAAATATTTAAACCCAAAGTGAGAAGGACATTTACGAGACGGTACGAAATGAACTTGGTAGACTTTTCCTCCAACCTCAAGAGCAGATACGGAAAGGTAGAGAGCGTGTCGAAGAAAATAATTCCGCTGGCCATTTTCAGGAGAGAATCCGTTCCCGGCCGACCAAGAATCAGGCGTGACAGAGGCTCGCAGGATAGAAATAACAATAAGAAAAGGCTCACAGATGTCAAAGCGGTCATGGACATGGTCGTGGCAAGAATTTTTTTCTTCTCATTAGGGCCCTTTTCCAAAGCATAAAAGCGCAGAAAAGCGCTATCTAAACCGTAGAGAAAAAGGATATTCATGAATGCTATGAAGGTAAAAACAAGGGCCACGATTCCATACTCGGCCGGGGATAAGACATTTGTATATAAGGGCAAAAGTAGGAAGCTAATCCCACGGCTTAGGATGTGGCCCACGCCGTATATAAGCGAGTGCTTCGTGAGCCTTCTGAGATCCTCAAAGGTTCCCATGGCGCCTCTCAGCCTGACAGATCTCGATAAAAGGTGTCCCGGAAAAGACCTTTGGCCCCGAATGTCTCTTTAAACTTGCCCAACCCCCAGTTCGGGTCCATATTCAGAGTAAAGGTTCCGAAATCCAGATATTGGAATCCGCGCTGTCGTCCCCAATTCATGATTTCGTGGAACAGCAGGTTCACGCTCCGATACTTTTGAAACTCCTCTCGATGGCTGATATAAAAGGCCAAGATCACACGAGGATTGCAGAGAAACAGCACCACCCCAGCAATTTGCTCTCCTGAGAGATAAGCAGAGAAGAGCTGTATCTCATGGGGCAGGTGTGCCTTTAGGCGCATGAGTTCCTCCAACGTGTGAGTTGGACTCACGTTGTGCCTCATCCTCAGGTTCCTGCGTAGGATTTGGTAGAAATCCTCGTAGTCGTTCGATTCCTTGATGCTGACGCCCAACTTCTGAGCCCTTCGCGTGGCTGTCCTGGCCTCACTCTTAAAGGAGGAAAGCACCTCGATACCAGGGCCGGGTAACGGAACCACGCTGGTGAGCTCTCGTTTAATATACCCAAATCCATGTTTCAGCAGGGCGAATTCGATATAATTGTTGGGATTGGCGCTGTAGAAAAGAGGAGGGGGCGTCAGCTCTGCGCGTCCAAAATGCTTTTCGTGCAGGTAATTGACGAAGGACTCTACCACGAGATAGGACTCCCGGACTCCCAACCGAGGGCGGACTACAAAGCCTCCGTATGAGGCTCCAGGGTGGGAGATATAAGTTTTGGTGCCTTTTACCTCCCGAACAGCCCCGGGCAGAATGGCGAATATCCGGTTTTTCCGCCGAAAAATCAGGTGTCGCGATGTGAAACGATCGGGGGGATGATACTCTAGAAATTGCTGTCGATGGAAGATGGTCCCGTTCTCGGCGGCTCGCACGAACTTCTCCCACTGTGGGCGAAAATCAGGCCCGTAGACCTCAACTTCCATACACATCAAAGCCCTCTCATGCTCAACGAACCACTGCGACTTTGCCTACCTTCGACAGGCCCTGCTCGTTTCGTGCCAAGAAGATATAGATACCACTGGCCACCTCGTTTCCCCGAGCATTTTTACCATCCCAAACCGCCTGATTCAGATTGTTTTGGGGCATTGGTATCTCCCTGATCAAATCCCCTGTGAGGTTGAATATAAAAACCGTTGAGCCATCTGCCAGCCCCCCAAACGTCACCAAACCATTCCCTACCTCTGGGAAAAAGGGATTGGGGAAAACCGCGACGTCCTCCATTGAGGAAACGGGAGCGGCGATCCCCGACTCATATCGGCTCAAACCCAAATCCGTGGCAAGCCATACTTCACCGGTTCGTTCGTTGATGGCGATATCCAGCACATTATCCGACACCAGTTGGCTGTTGGTAGAGGTAAAGTGAGTCCATTCATCCCCAGCGGCATTCAGAAGACTCACTCCCCCCTCGGTGCCCACCCATTTATTGTTGCGAGCATCAACAGCAATCACATTCACAGACTCATTGAGCAAGCCACTGACACTGTAGAATGATAGGCCGCTTAGTCGCATAATCCCGGCAGCCGTCCCGATCCACACTATCCCAGTTTTGTCTACACAGATGGAGGTGACGTTGTCGGTGACGATGGTATGGGGATATGGTTCACTCTCGCTGTATGTCAGCCACGCTGAGAAGGGATCATCGTCCAGTTTATCGAAGGGCGTGCCTGCGTCGTCAAAACGGGACATTCCCTCTTGCCGAGCACCCACCCACTTAATGCCCTGCCCATCGATGGCCAACGACTGAACCTCGGTGAAAACCAAGCCATCCCTGACAGAATAAGCGGTCCAATTCGAGAGGGTGGAATCGCAGACCACCAAACCGGACTCGATCCCCAAATAATTCAAAAACCAGTAGTTGCCTCGTTGATCCTGGGCGATATCGGTCACAACCACATATCGGGTATTCTGAGGTATCCCCTTAAGGCCGCTGTTCTCCTCGTCCAGGTGGAGCCAGATATCGTCCTCTTTGGTCAGAGTTCCCCCATCGTCCAGAACGCCAACGCCAAAGCCCCAAGAACCAAACCACTTACGTCCCAAACGGTCGACGAACAAAGCCGGCATGAATTCTCCTTTTTCAAAGCCACCAGACTCGTCGAAAGTGGTCCAATGGTCATTGGCCAGACGACAGGGTTCGGCCCTATACCTCGGGTAACTCGGAGGCCTGGTAGTAATCCACACGCATTCCTCATCATCCAGGGTCACACGGGAGATATTGTTATGTGCCGGCCCCTGGGCGATATATGGGACCCAATCTTGTCCGTGTGCTGCTATCACCCCACCCCCCTCGGTCCCCACCCACATAACTCCTGAGCTATCCTCGGCCAGGGCGGTGATGGCCTCGCCCTCCAGGAGGGGAATCCACTCCGGAGGAGGCACCCATATACTATCGTACATGTATAGGCCAGCGCCGGTGCCCGCCCACATTTTAGAACCGCTGACCAGCAGATCGTATACAGCCGTGCTGGGCGGCAGTCCCAGACTCCAGGAGACCCAAGTGCTCTCCGGGAAGGCGCTGACGCCCCCATCGGTTCCCGCCACGATGGTAGAACCTACTAAGGAAAAACAATTGACCCGATTATGGGCTAGCCCATGCGATTCATTATAGTTCGTCCAGCTGGCGGAGTCCTGCAGGTTGGGCACGAAGTCGGGATGACGATAGCGTGCTCTGGCCACTCCCCCATCCATGCCAACCCATATCTGGTCTTCCCAATCCACAAAGGCCCGAACATTTTTGACCGGCACGCCCTTTTCGGCGAGATAATTCTCCTTCCAGAAATAGTCGCCTTCGGTCTCGTTCCAGACGAAGAGGCTTATGCCCTCTTCTGTGCCCACCCAAATTCTATCTCCACTAGCCAAGACGGCGCTGACCACCTTACCGGCAACGCCATCAAACTCGGTATAAGTCCTCCAGCGACCGCTGAAAGGATCATAGGTCGACAGCCCCCCTCCATTGGTACCCAACCACAGTATTCCTTGGCGATCAACGCTTAGCGACGAGACGTCTATGTAGCCCAGGCCATGAACATTGGTATATTGTCGAATGGACTCATCGGCCAAACAAAGCTGGAGGAGACCTCCTGAGGTGGCACACCAAAGATCATCGCCCAGAAAATGGAGATCTTGGATGAAATTCGTGTTGGTGTAGGTGGTCCAATCCCCCACCCTGGACCAAGCTATGGGGACTATCGATCCAAAGAGAATCGTTATAACAGCTAAAGTCCAGCGCAAGTGAAAACGCACTGTCCGAGATCTGTTTTCTAAGCTTGTCCTCATCACCGACATCAACTGAACTCCTTGAGTGTCTCCACCTATGCTCTTCTCCCCCGAAAGGGGGCGCCTACCACAAACAACCCGGCCACGACCATACATACCCAGCTCAACCATTCTCCTCGTCGAGTGTAGAATGTTCCCCCTTCCCAAAGAGGCAAATCGACAACAACGCTCTCTTTAACGAAGATGGGCGTTCTGTTGCTGGTCCGCCCAAAGGGGTCGATGAGCATGGAAACTCCGGTATTAGCACAACGTGCGATGCTAATGCGATTCTCAATGGCTCGAAAGATAGCAATCTGAGCATGCTGATAAGGTGCAGGAGTTTTGCCAAACCATCCATCATTGGTGATGACCACCAAAAAGTCCGCCCCTCTTAAATAGAACTCTCTGGCCAGTTGGGGAAAGATGGACTCAAAGCAAATAAGAACAGCAAAGTTGCCGTGAGGATGCTGAAAGAGAGTATAATGACGACCCGGAGTGAAATCGGCCTCGCCGAAGTCAATCCTCCGCAATAGGGAAATCTTCTCATCGTAGGGGATTTTCTCACTAAAGGGTACTAATTGCATTTTCGAATACTGCTGTATATCAGGTGTACCGGGGACGATATAAAAGGCCGAATTGAAATATTGGTACTCCTCATCGCCCTGATAGGCGTAGTCCGGAGAGCCAGTCAGCAGAGGAATCCCCAACTCGTCCACTAGGTCTCGAACTTTCTGATAATACTCCTTCTGTTTCATCAGATAGCATGGTGTGGCTGTCTCCGGCCAGATGACAAGATCCGGGTGCACCTCACTGGCCTGGCGAGTGAGATCTATGAGAGCCTCAAAATTCTGATCGATAAATCGGCTGTCCCATTTGACATCGGGTTCCATGTTCGGCTGGATGAGGGCCACCTTGAGGTCCCCAGGCAAAGGACTCTGAGGGATCACTCGTTTCCCGTAAAGGTAGGGAACCACTATCAAAGGAATCAAAAGAAGAAGCAGGCATTTCCTCTGGCGCCATCTACACATGGCCCCAAAAACGATGGTATTTATCACCACCAGCCAAAAAGAAACTCCATAGGCTCCGGTAAGGCTGGCGAACTGAATCATGGGCAGATATTCCGTCTGTGAATAACAAATGGAGGTCCAAGGAAAGCCAAGCTGACCCAAGGAACGCAAATACTCCATGGCCGTCCAGAAAAAAGGGAAGGCCCAAAGAGCAACACGGCCCCATCGCTTTAGGACGAATTGAAATATCACAGCGAAGAGGCCAAGATAAAGAGACAATAAACCGATGGCCCCCAGTGCACCTGGAAAGGTCACCCAGGCAATCCAAAAAAAGGTACCACCATAGAGGGTTAGCCCCATAACGAGGCCACGGCCAAAGGAAGGCTCAGACTGTCGTTGAGCGAAGGTAAACAAGAACGGCACGAGGCAAAAAAAGCCCAGAAATCCCAGATGATAGCGGGGAAATGACAGGGCAAGCAGGAGACCGGATATCACACAGAGAAGCAAAGTGTGCCGGCGCAATGCATGTATCCTCCTAGGCACCATATTTCGTCAGCCTGAGCGCATTAGCAAGAGCCAGAGCCATCAGATTCCTGGTCGGAAATCGGCCTAGACAACCCTTGGCACATTCTCGTTCTGTAAATGTCTCTATGCCATCTGGCCGGCAATATTTGGAATACAGCAACACGGGCGCTGCATGCCAGCTGTGTGAGCGAAGAACCGCCGGAGTGGAGTGATCACAGGTAACCACGATGACGTCCGGCTTAAGAGCTGTTAATTGAGGCAGCAGTCCGTCCACCTCCTCTATGACGGCCACCTTTCTGCGAAAATCCCCGTCCTCTCCCGCGCTGTCCGTTTGCTTGACGTGCAGGAAAAAAAAGTCGTAGTCAGAGAAGCGTTCAGTCAAAACAGCGAATTCTTCTGCGATGCTCGTCGCCTCCCCAATGACCTCCATGCCCACCAGCTTAGCCACCCCCTTGTACATGGGATACATAGCAATGGCCGCCGATTTGAGAAGATACAGCTCCTGCAGTGAGGGTGGTGGCTCGTATCGATCGAAGCCCCTCATTAAAATCATGTTGGCGGGATGTTCCACTGCCAGACGTTTTTTAGCCTCGGCGATAAATTCCTCCACGATCTTGGCCGTCCCATGGCCCTCTGGGGTCAAAGGCTGAACCTCCTTGGGAGGAACTCCAAGCTGTTGTGGGTCGGTATCGGTCAAAGCCCCTGATAGGTTCTGACCGCGGAAGACCACAACAGCTCTATGTTCCTTGACGGGCCTCAGGAAGATCTCCAAAGCGGGCATGCGGATGTCTTTTAGCAGAGTGCACAACCTTTCGTTTTCCTCTGTAGAGATCCTGCCCGCTCTTCGGTCGGTAATCAGACCTTCATCGTCGATAGTGGCGAAGTTTATCCGGGCGGCTACGTCCGAGGGGCCCAACTCAAATCCGATCCCAAAGGCCTCCAGCACTCCACGCCCGACCTGGTACTTGAGTGGATCGTAGCCAAAAAGGGCCAGATGCGAAGGCCCGCTACCTGGGGTGAGACCCATGCTGATGGGATCCATGAGCCCGCAGGATGATTTTTTGGCCAGTTCATCCAAATTAGGAGTACTGGCCGTCTCCAGCTCCGTTCTCCCGCTGGTTTTGTCGGGAAGCCCACCCACGCCATCCAGCACCAAGAGGACGATCTTGCTCTCGGCGGGAATGGCTAAACTTTTTAAAATTTTGAGATGATCCATGGCCTCCTACCACCTAAATCTTTGTCTATTTTCAGGTAAGTATACCCAAAATTCGAAAAAATAGCAACCAGAAAATGGAGAGATAAGAAAAACCACCTCGATGAGGTGGTTGGGGCCCAGCAAAAGTCTTAACGCGAAACACGGAGTATTCTCAGACTCTCAGGGAATTGATCATTTCGGCAGTCCTGTACTTCAATACAGTCGGCTCACTCCCTTTGTATAAAGCTTCCCCCTCACAACCTCACAAGCCAGATTAAACTCCCCAGCCATCACCTGCGCGGCCAGATTGGCGCAGAACTCCCGGGTATTAGTGATGCCCATGATACGCATCACTTCCCGTCCCGTGGGGGGAATCCCTCCTTCGATGGAAGACCACACTCCAGCTTCGACGATGGGCAGCTCCACGCCGTACACCAGGTCGCTTCCCTGCAAAAAAGAGTAGATGCGCTGAAGGCAGGCGTTGATGGGCATGCGCGGATTCACGCGAGTGGCTTTATACAATCCGGATATGATCTCCGCTCCCATACCGGTGTAGCCAAACCAGCCCAACTTCTGCACGCCCCGACGATCCATCTCGATGAAGGCCAAAAACCGATCCACCGGCTTTTTCAAAAAATCCTCCATGGTCTTGACTGGAATGCGCACCTGGGCGCTGACTCGTCGACCACGCCTGTTAGAAGGACTGGGCTTGTAATCCCCGTCATACCCCTGGGCGATGCCGCTGAGGTTGAAATTCACTCCCGCCTCTGCGAGGATGGAATCCGTCATCTCCCGGGCCGCGCCCACAGACCAGCTCATCTCCCCATGACCCCTGTACTCGGGCAAATTGGCGTAAAAGCAGACGTACAGGAAATGATCTGGGCCAAAGCTATCGGTATCAAATATGACCTGGCTTACCTGGGCTCCCACCTTGGCCACACCCTCGTTCACCACGGCCTTGATCCGGTCCAGATTGTCCCGGATAATCTCTTGGGCTCTTTGGAGCTCCTGGGCATCGGCGAAGACAAAACCCACGCAGCGCGCTGTTGTGGCCAGGGGCTCTAACTGAACCTCTGCTCCACCCCAGCGATTGACCAGAAAGCAGCCCCTGGCTAGGCCGATAGCCGACAGTCCTGGACCCATGGAGGTGAGGTTGACAAAATCCTTGTTTATATCTCCCTTCACGGTAACCTGCCCGCTGTAGGAGATGTAGTCCTCCAGCCCAGCCACGTAGCAAGCCACAACAGGCGCATAGCTGGCCCGAGGGCCTTCATAAGCTTTCAGAGCTTTACCGCAGACCGTACAGTTGAGATCTGTTTCCTGGGCTTCCAGGTTATAGATAATGTCGTCTTTAGGGCACTGCCAGGGCTGGATGTAGGGTTTCTCCAGGATCTGGAGGTGATGAAACTTTTGTCCGCTAAGCTCTTCTATATAAGCTTTTCGAGCCAGAGCAGCGGGGTAAAAATGGTTGGGGCTCTCAATGCCCTTTTCCAAAAGGACAGCCTCTGCCCGCCAGGGGGGCAGATCCCCTTTGATCATGGCCTGTTGAAGTTCTGAGATGAGACCGGATATTTCCTTCATGGAGAGCTCCTATAAAAATCTCTTCCTCAAGTGAGAGTTTTAAAGGCATGACCAGCAACAAAGAACTTCGCTATAACGGTGCCAAAGTATACTTTGAAAATAGAAAAATAGCAACCGTAAAAAATGGATGGCCAATAAAAAACCACCCGGTTTATCCAGGTGGTTGAAGCTTTGATGGCCTGAACACTCTAGATGCCTTTTAGGAAAAAACTATCATTCCTGCTTTTTCTTTGACAATTCAGAGGGGGAGTTTGGTGGAGCCCGAGCGGAGCGTCTATTCGAAGGGATGCTCCACCAAACCGATGGCGTGTCCGGAACTCCCCCTTGAGTATGTCATTTTATCCGCTTTATCCCTCCTGTTCAATAGTTTCAAGCTCTATATCCTGTTTACTCGTCCCGATTTTATCAAGAAATTGGACGCGATCCGCTCTGATCTCGATGACGCTCCGACTCTCCCCTTTATTGGTCTCCCAGGATCGAGTCCGCAATCGACCTTCTACAAGCACTGGACTCCCTTTGCTAAGATATTCACCACAAAGCTCAGCTAGCCTTTGCCAGGCGACCACGTCGATATAAGTTACCTCTTCCTGCCAATTTCCCTCTCCATCTCGATAGGGATGATTGACAGCCATCCGTGCATTAAGAACCGACTTGCCAGTTTGGGTTTGCTTAACCTCGGGATCTTTAGTCAATCTTCCCACCAAATAGACACGATTCAGCCGGGGCAATTTAAGCTCAGCCATGAGAACTCCTCTCTTTGGTGTAATGTGAGCGGTTTAGCGAACACGGTCAATTCTCGTGAGTGCTATCAAGACTATGCGCAATGTCTGTGCCAAAATAGAAGAGGGCCATCTACGGAAAGCGTAAATGGCCCTCTTCTGGGCTGTTTTGTGCTTGTTCTTCTTAGATTCTATGTTTTTATTCTCATATTCTCAAAAGCAAAATTGAGAACTTCATATTCAAATTTGTGATCGACTATTGGAATTCTGGCGTCGCTGCATAATTCAAGAAACAGTACAGAATCCAAATAGTATGAGTACGAAGTACCCATTTTTAGCTTTTTCTCTTTCCTTGCTTTATTCGCCGATCCAGACCATATCTGAGAATCTTTTTATCCAATCCCTTCCGACTTAAGCCCAGGGCCGTTGCCGTCTTACTTTTATTCCATCTATTTGACTTTAGCTCTTGAAGGATAAGCTGTTTTTCTAAATTTGCTACTTTAAGTTTTAAAGAATTTCCTCCCTCCATTTGACCAATCTTCAACATTTGGTTTACATTTAGGATCTCCTCGGACACATAATCCAGAGTTACATTTGTCCCTGAGCGCACAAAAGTGACCATCTTTTTTATCTCGTTTTCTAGTTGACGCACATTGCCAGGCCATGAGTAGTTGATCAGAAGATCCATAACGTCATCTTCGATCCTTCCTACCTGCTTCCCTACTTTTTGGCTATAAGTTCTTAGGAAATAGTCGGCGAGAAGTGGAATATCTTCCTTGCGTTCAAGCAGAAGAGGAAGCTTAATATGTATGACGTTCAACCTATAGTAGAGGTCGTCACGAAATCTCCCTTTCTTAACCTCTTCCTTCAGATTTTTATTTGTCGCTGATATAATCCTCACGTCAACTTTTCGGTATCGAACCTCACCTACTCTTTTTATCTCACCTTCCTGCAAAACTCGTAAGAGCTTAGCCTGTGTGCTGGAATTGATATTGCAGATTTCATCTAGGAAAATGGCACCATGATTCGCTTCCTCAAATAATCCTATTTTATCTCGCGTCGCTCCGGTAAAGGCTCCTTTTTTATGACCGAAGAGCTCACTCTCGATGAGGTTTTCTGGAAGAGCTCCGCAGTCTACAGCGACGAACTTTTTCGCCTTTCTCCAGCCGTTATAATGAATTGCCCTTGCAATTAACTCTTTACCGGTACCACTTTCTCCTTCTAGTAATACCGGTGCTGGACTATTTAAGACACTTTCTATAGTTCGATAAACTTCTTGCATCTTATCGCTTTTGCCAATAATGTTGGTAAAGAAGTACCGATTCCCGATTTCTTTCCTCAGATATTTATTCTCTAAGCGAAGCAGCTTTCTCTCCAGAGCCCTTTCCACAGAAATAATAAGCTCGTCCACTCCCACTGGCTTTATTAAATAATCGTATGCCCCTTCCCTAATCGCTTGAATTGCTGTCTCTAAAGATTCATAGGCGGTCATCATAATCACCGCGATCTCTGGATTGATTTCCCGGATTTCCCTTAAAACTTCAATTCCATCCTTACCTGGTAATCGTATATCCAACATGACAATATCATAACTTTTCGGCTCTTTAGCTACCAGCTGAATTGTCTTTTCACCATTCTCAAGAAGATCTACTCGATATCCTTGTTCACTCATAACTTTGTTAATGAGTTGACGCATGTTTTCTTCATCATCAACGACCAGCAGATTTCTACCTTCTAAAGTGTCCACAATACTCAATAACTCCTTATTTCTAATTACTGTTTAAACGGCAATGTAACGGCAACTGACGTCCCTCTTCCTGAGTCACTTTTAATCTCAAAACTGCCACCATGCTCTTGAATAATCTGATGACTAACAAAAAGACCCAATCCCCGACCACCCTCCTGAGATCTTGTGGTAAAAAATGGTGTGAACACCCGCTTCAGATTTTCTTTCGTAATACCACAACCCGTATCCTCAAACTCTACCTTAACAACATCATCTTTACTCTCGTTACTCCATATTCTTGAAAAAAATGCTTTCTCGTGCCGGTGAGGATTCTCTGCCACACTCGTGGAAATTCTCAGGCTCCCTCCCGTTGGCATGGCCTGAAAGGCATTAAGCATTATGTTAACAAAAACCTGCTCCAGCTTTTTGAGATCTCCCTTAATGTCTGGCAGTGTATGATCTTCTTCGAAGATAATTTTGATGCTCCGGGATGCTCGCTCATGCCGCAGGAGGGAAATGGCATTTCTAATTGCGAGATTGATACTGATAGTTTCGACCTGCACCTTTGGTTTTGAGAAATCAAGAAATTCTCGAGTAGTCGCTTTGCACCGCTCAGCTTCCTTTCTAATAACTTTAATATCCTCTATTCTCGAATCACTGGATGGCGTTTTTTTAAGAAGATAATCGCTGTAACCCATGATCACGCTGATGGGATTATCGATCTCATGGGAGATGCCAGCAGCCATCTGACCCACTGCGGCAAGCCTTTCTGATTGAATAAGCTGGTCCTGCATTTTTTTTAAATCCATGTATTGGCCATATACCTTTCGCGTTAGCAAAACAGGTAAGAGCAGCACAACGATTGCCCACTTTCCGAGCGCATAATTGACCATAACCATTAGGTAGCCGATGGCTGCCAAGACAAATAAATAACCTATAGTCCACGAGTGATTTTTCATCCAGACGGTTCTAGGTGATAGGTCCTCACTTAATGCGATCACAACACTTAAAAGACCACTATTTAATCCAAAATAGACAAGGATAGTTAGAAGAAAGACAGCGATTAGTTGAGGGGCTTCCACAAAGTTTATTCCTTGGGCAAGGCCTTGATATACCCAAGATGAAATTCCCATAGTAAGGATAAACAGGGCTACATTAAAAAAGAGCCGATAAAAGGGGACCTTTCTAATAACCAGAGATGAGGACAACGCTCCTAGAATTCCATAAACTGCCGCGAGGGTTGGCCCAAACATCAGGATAATTGGGATGTCTATCGCGGTACCAATTGATAAACAACCAGTTAACGGCAGATACACTACCAAAGACTCTGAGAGAATTACTGCAAATGCCCAAAATAAAAGCTCCCTAGAGGTAATATGTATATAGCTAGCAAACTGAAATCTTAATATTGCATATATAAAAAACACTGCTGCCAAAATACATATACCAATAATATAGAGTCGACAAGTCCTGGGAAGATCTGAGAAACGCCTTTGCATATTATAATTCTGACTCAGATTACGTTTAGCGTGTTATAGCTTATCAAAAAGGAATAATTGCAGATTTCTTCACGAGGAACTACAAAATCGCTAGCGAGCAGCAACGGTATATGTTGGTTGGGTCAATGCTTCTGTTATAGTTACAATCATGCAAGGCTGAGAGCGAGGCCGGATTCTAAAATGTCTATTTGGAAAATTGCGGAGTTCGTTTCACTGGCTTTAGGTCCAATTCTTGTTTGGAATTCTGTTGCGGTTTGGGCTCCGGTTCTTTAACTTTGTGACCTTCGACTTTCAATTCCCCGTTACGTATTAGTTTAACAAAAACATCGACAACAATTGGATCAAACTGCTGCCCGGCACCTCTTTCCAATTCCCTAACAGCTTCCTCTATTGCGAGGGCCGGTCGATATGGACGGTCCGATGTCATAGCATCAAAAGCATCCACGACTCCAAGAATACGCGCTCCAACTGGGATTTCCTCTCCTTTGAGGCCCTTTGGGTATCCTTTACCATCATATCGTTCGTGATGGTAATTAACGTAGTCCTCGGCTTCTTTCATGAATTTCAATTTCCCAGCAATTTCCGAGCCCATCACGGGGTGTTTCTGCATCTCAGACCACTCACGATCATTGAGCTTGCTTCTCTTTCGCAAGATGCTTCTGTCTATTCCGATTTTGCCAATGTCATGCAGCCGACCCGCAAATTCAATAGTCTCTATTTCTCTCTCACTCGATTTCATGGCCCTGGCAGTCTGCACAGCGTACTTAGTGACCCTATCGGAATGGCCTTTGGTATATGGATCACTGGCATCCAGTGCTGAGGCTAAGGCAGCTATCGAGTCAAAATAGGCACCTCGTAGGTCCATATACAATTTATATACATATCTTGCTAAGGCTAAGGGCGCCAAAAAAACAAAAATCGACCAAATTGATACTTTGTATAATAAAGCAACAACTAGTCCGAGTGGAGCCAAAATCAGATCATGTCCAACTGTCCAACGAAAGTTTACAAGCCACACTCTTATTGGCGAAATTTTTTCTGTAAATGCAATAATTAAGCAAATCAAAGCATTATTCACGAAAAAATATACAGGTACACATACCAAAAAAGGCAATATAGAAGAACCGATCCCTGAATCCGAAATGTCACCCCCCAAGGCTCTAAAGACTATAGCTGCAGTACCCAATGTTAGAACATACTGTCCCATATTAAACAATAACTTATAAAAGGGTACTTTCCGCGCGAGCCAAGAATTCACTAGAGCTCCCAACAAACCGAATAGTGCCGCAATGGCAGGACCAAACAAAACGATGATCGCAAAATCTACAGCTGCACCTACTGTAACAAAAGCTCCGCCGCGAGGTAAGCTAATCACAAATTTCTCGGCGATAATGACCAAGAATGCCCATATGATGAGATCCCACCAGTTTATTGTCCACCCATCGCGAATCAAGTCGCGAATCAGATAGCCAAGCATAATGATGGCACCACTCACCACCAGCACAATAAATATCCACGATAAAAGTGGCAATGAAGAAGCCCGTCGCGAGATCTTCATTCTATAATTAATCCTCCTTCTAACTCACGCCTATGGTCTCTGGAAAGAGATTTAAAAAGACCGACATCTCTTCACTTCTTACCAACCACCTTTGGCGGCCACTTGCTCAATAAGCTGGCCAACGAAAATAATAATATTTAGCAGCATCAGTACCAACCCCCCCTCTCAGCAAAAGCTCTGGTATTTTTTAGGTACCAGGCAAACGCTCCGCTCGGGTCGATACCGCTTCGCTTCGGTAAGACTTGCAGATGCCGGTCTTTTTTTTAGCCTTATTGGCTTTCTATTTTGAAACCCAAAAGCTGGCGATAACGTCCTCACTTAATTACACCTGCCGCCGGCTTATGAGTCCTCTATATCGGCATCCCTCCTCTTGGGGGCTGAATATAGGACGTTAACCATTTTTTGTCAAGACTTATCTTGAAGTGTCTAGGATAACTCCTTGATTCTCAAGAAAATGAAAGACGGCCATCTGCACTGCTTTTTTCTCTCCCTCCGCCATGCGAAGAAATCTATTCTTAAAATTATTTTAAAGATACCTCTTGAATGACATCGTCCTTGGCTAACATTACCGCTCCCTCAACGGCGTTGCGCAGCTCCCTCACATTACCAGGCCAAGGATAATCGACCAGTCTGTTGCGCACAGCCGGAGAGAACCCCGAGAGCTTTTTTCGATACTTGACCTTAAACTCCTGGAGAAATAGATCAGCTAGGGGAAGGATTTCTGATGTCCTCTCTCGCAGAGGGGGAATTTCTATGCGAATGACATCTAAATTATAAGCAAGGCTCGGATGAATACCCTGCCCCCCATTTTCCTTTTCACCATTTCCCTCAGATGAGCATATCAATCTTGGTTTACGGATACTCGGGGTCCTCTCCAACAGTGCGGCAATCTTTTCTTCCTCTAACAGCTCTAATAGCTGAAGCTGAGCTTTATCACCGATTCTTTCTACCGATTTCAGGAACAGAGTTACTGGTCCCTGATCGTTCAACCTGTAAAGATCCCGGAAAAGAAGCTTACGTATTTCGTTTAAGTCCGTCTGTGAGGAGTAAAAGCGATATACCCTGAATCCTTTCTCCTCGGGATCTCTGAATCGGTGAATTTGTCGGGCGAGATGCTCTTTACCCACACCGCTTTCGCCCACGATCAACACATTAGCAAATGCCTGGCTGGCCCTTTCAGCCAGCCTATACATCCCAACCATCGTGGATCTCGAACACGCTACATTCAAGGAGATACCGTACATCAGGAGCTCCAGTTGAACGCGTCAATGTGTTCGCTTAACGGTGCGGAGTTTCCCAGAAAATGGCAACGGCTCCGCCTTGCATAGGCAAATTCTAAAAGACCAATCCCGGATGACACATCACGGAAGAAGCACTCTGCTCCGGTCCTTCGTCCTCAGGAGAAGTTGGAGGATCTTCTTCGCCCCATGGAGTACCAACAGGCGGTGCCGGCTCAGGATCACCCATAGGTCCTGTTGCCATAATCGCAGAATGAATCGCCGCCATGAAAACGAGCGCTAACATCAAACTGTTCACCAGAATCTTTCTGGTTCCTTTCCAGCTATTCGCTCCAGACATCGCCGACTACCTCCTTCCGTATGCATTTGAACTCGCATTTAGGGCTACCGCAAGAGATGGCAAATAGTATGCCAAAGTTAAAAGAAATTCCCATGCCATCACTCTAACCTATTTTTAAAAAAGAGAATTACTAAGGATCTACTTTTTAAACCGTAAGGCAAACCACCCGTGAAATTAGCCCTCCTTACCCCTAAAAGTTGCGAGACATCTTCCCCGAAGAGGCAAAATGTTCTAAAAATTTCTTTTAACTTCACATTAATCAATGAGTTCAGCAAGCGCTGGATTTCACGAAATAACTGTGCAAAATGCCAACCGGACAATAATAATATGTTTCTTAGCAACGAGTTGTCGCGTCGCAAAAAATTGCATTCAAGCCTTTTTCGGAATTAGATGTCGAGCTAGACAGAGTGCTTCATCCTTGGAAACATAATGACAATTTTCATCAGTGATCGGATGAACATAAGAGGACCCTCCCGAAATATCACAGAAGGGCCCTTATATTTTCCAGCTTAGATTGCAGAACTCCCCTCACTCGCCAATGACAGTTTTCCCTTTGAGAACCATAGGCCTATCGATGACGAGCGTGTCTGCTGAGAAGGGTTTTACCAAACCGGTCTTGAAGATCAGCGTCGCACTGTCAGGCACGGCTGCGATGGCCTCCTCGATATCCTGAAAGGGATTGTCGGGAGAGCCGTCTCCAGGATTTTCATCACCGACAAATCCTACTCCACTCTCTGGCACTATGCCGGTGCAATGTTCCTGGAAGATGTTATAATCAAGTTTATCGTAGAAGTACCAGCCATCACTGGCGTCACTCCGTTCCACGCTCTGCTCGTCGGCCACCTGGCCTGTGTCGAAGTCCAACAGATAGCTTCCCGACTCGGCTTGTCCTCCGCCCTTGCTGAGCACATCTTTGACCAGCAGGTAGCTTCCCTGGGATAGGGAGATGAACAACAGAGCCAAGCAAATCTGGAGAAACGAAGCAAAATGCCACAGTTTATTCAATTTCCTCTATCCTCTGAAAACGTTAATCTTGAATGATAATGAAGTGATCATCTGACATGGTGGAATGTTATTGTACCCTTTGGAAATTGCGATTAAATTGCTCCTACTATGTTATTCAGCAAAATCTGTTCCGAGTGTGTCAAATATGCCAATTGACCCCGATCTTCAACCTCGGTTATCGTGCTAAATTGCGACATACAAAAAAAGCCCTCCCGAAAGATCGAGAGGACCCTGGATATGGAGGCATGGCATGTGCTATGCCCACACAATAATAACATTATGTTTTCGGCCTGACTATTTTGTCCGCTGCATAACTTCTATTGCTTTTTGCTCGAGAACTCCTTTCCACCTGAACTTCTGAATCTCTCCGCTTTGTCCCTGCAATCCTGAACCAGGTGGCTCCATTCTGCTGGCTCCTGTTTCCAAAAACCACCTCCCCAACTGGATGCGTGCAGATACCATTCGTCGGAAATACGATAATAGTTACAATACACATAGTGGATTGTGGTCTGGTCGAGCTCATTCTCCCCTGGCGTAACCAACGCGGGATACGTCAATATCATGGCCTGAACTTTCAAGCCATCGACTTCAGGGGCCTTTTTGAGAACCTCCTGTGGAGGTCTCTCCCAAGCGCAAATGTTTATTTCATCTGCCTGCAAGGCGGTCTCACGTTCATAGACAATTTTCAGCCATTCCTTGAATTCACCCTCGCTGGGCAAGTTACTCGAACCTGAACAACTTAATAGAATGACCAAAAGAAATCCCGCCAGATAGCGACTAAGTAGCAAGTTCATTTTGAATCCCACAGGCGCGTGTACTCAACCCTCAATCTAAGCGTGAAGACGTGCCTCACAAATTTTACACGGGAATAGAGAAATCAAACACTCCTGTTGGTCTCGCAATCTTTAAATAATCTTCTGTTTGCATGATGATGGAATCCGTCAATGAACCCGCATTAAAGGCAATTTTTTCGTTCTGGAGAACGGATTTGTCCACGTAAAGCTCAAGGTGAAAAATCGGTTCTCCAAAGGGTGGCACACAACCAGGGACTAGTCCCGTGAGCTCATGCAGTTCTTCTTTGGTGGCGAATCGAATTCGCTTCTCCATGAAATGCTTTTTGATGGAGGCCGAGTTCACCCTTAAAGCAGCACTCAAGACGAACAACTTAAAAGATTCACCGATCTTCATAACAATCGCCTTGCCGCCGATGGAAATATCTTCACCTCTGGCTTTAGCAGATTGTTGTGAGGTAAAGGTTGGCTCATGTTTTACCATTTTAAATGGAACCGATGCTGTCTCCAGCATTTTCTTTATCGATCCAAACGCATTTTCTCTCATGATTTCATCTCGTTGGGCGAAGATGGTACCATCTGCATATATCTTCCTCAAAATCCCAGGGAATTCAGGATGACACAAGGCTACTTCATCCTGGTTAGAAAATCGGCCGCCTGTTTGATGTATTGGCTTGTGGAAACTAAAAACACCATATCCCCCTCGTGCAGGACATTTCCTCCTCTGGGAATCTGAAAATTGCCCTTGTCTTCATCGTAATTGCCCACGAAGACGCACTGCTCAGGAAAATTCTTCTTCTCGGCGATCTCCTTGATGGACATGCCGACGCTTTTTGCTTTTGGGGGTATCTTAACGGCGTAAATCTCCGCCTTTCCGCTACCCAGGGTGACCACCTTTCTTATCTTAGGCTGCTCAATTTCCATCATCAGCTCATTGACCAAAAGGTCGGCCATTCTGACGATGCCCGTGACCCCCGCCAATCGATAGGCCCCCTCGTATGCTGGGTTTCTAAGACGGGAGATGACTCGGGGAACGCCCAGGCTTTTGGCCAACAGAGCGCACGCGATGTTGTCGGCGGCATGGTGCATCAGGCATATGACCGCGTCGGCCTTCTTTGCCCCCGCCTGCTCTAAAACATAAATGTCCGTAGCATTTCCCAGAATTGTCAATGCCCCGGTCTCCGCATAGATGCTTTCGCATATTTCGCGATTTTTATCCACAGCGACCACGTCGTGCTTGTTCTCCACCAATATCTTCGTGATCTGCTGTCCGATGACCCCCACTCCAGCAATAATGATATACATCTGCAGCTCCCTATTGTGACTTAGGATTGCCACGCTTTGCGGCTAAAAAGCAACAGCACGGGCAGAATCTCCAGACGCCCAGCCAGCATGCCAAAAATATAGACAATTTTCACCACGGCATGAAGCTGGCCCATCTCCGAGACGGGGATGTAACAGGGACCGATATTGCCCAAGGCACTGAACATTCCTGAGAATGAGCTGTAACCATCATGGTGCGAGAACAATGCCGTAATACAGCCCCCAAAAAGGAGCAGGCCAACCCAGGCGAAAAACAATCCCCCCACTCGATACACCTCGTTCACCTCGATGGGCTTCCCATCGACGAGGACGGTGGATATCGATCCAGAAGGCGTCCGCAGACGGAAAACTTCTCGGCGGATCAACTTCACCAATATGCTCACTCGCAATACCTTGATCCCACCTCCAGTGGAGCCCACACAGCCACCGATGACCATCATCAAGAGAAAAAGCTGGCGGGCCACATGACCAAAGAAGGAACCGGCAATATCCCGAGTCCCAAAACCAGTAGTGGTAATAATGGAAACCACCTGGAAAAGAACTGTGCGAAAATTCTGTTCAATCTCCTTCCATAAATTTGGATAACCCGGGGCCAATCCGCCAAAAACCCCCAGCTTCATAAACCTTTCTCCCAGGATCACAATAACAAAAAAGAGAATCAAGCCCCACCAGTATCTCATCTCCGTGTTGTTAAATAAAGCTTTTCCATCTCTCTTCAAGACACGGTAATGGATCACAAAGTTTGTCCCTCCCATCACCATGCCCAAAATGAGAATATACTCGATCCAGATGAAACGGGCATGGCCGGAAAGTTGGTAGTATCCTATGCTGGCATCGTGCGGAGAAAAACCCCCGGTAGACAGAGCGGTGAAGCAGTGGCAAATACCGTCAAAAGCGGGCATTCCGACTAAAACTAAGCTCAAGAAGATGAGGGAAGTGAATCCCGCGTAGATACCCCATAGTATCTTCAACGTGTGCGCTAATCCTGGCACAGGGCGACCCGCCTCGATTTTATGACTCTCGGCCCCAAAGAGCCGGTAGGCACCCCCACCACGATAGGCCACAGCCAGGAAAAAGGTTAAAATACCCAACCCTCCAAGCCATTGCGTGAAGCTTCTCCAGAACAATATGCTTCTGGGCATCTGGTCCAATCCCGTAAACATGGTGATGCCCGTCGTCGTGAATCCGCTCATTGTCTCGAAAAAAGCGTTTAAATAGCTGGTGTTGATGCCCATGACAAAAGGAATAGCTCCGATGCCAGAAAATGCAATCCAGCCCAGGCTACATATCAAGATTGCCTGAAGATTGTTGGGATTCTTTCCACGAAAGAGTGCTCGGCATAAGAAGCCCACGGAGAATGACAGCCCACTGGGCAACAAAAAGGCGAACAGGGTTTGAAAACCACGGTGAATTTCACCGCCCAATAGCACCACAACCAGTGGAAGGAGCAAAATGACGCCCAAGGCTATGAACAGTGAACCTAGAAAATTCAGCACGACAAACAACGTTCGAGCGCTATGACGCATAGGCGACACCTATAACAGCGCGGGGAAACGACATGCCCCGCGATGTTGGGAAACACTTAAGTTTTTAAAATCATACCATCAGCACATCACATTTAGGCTGTGATCATTTTTTAATTCCGTACTTCCGCATTTTGTACCGCAGGACGCTCTCGCTGAGCCCCAGAGCCTTGGCAGCTCTCACCTGAACGAAGCCGTGTTCTCGTAGTGCCTTTTCTACAGCTGCCCGTTCGATAAATCCAAGAATGTCATCCAGCGTTCTCCGGTTAGCCGGAACACTGAAGATTAACTCCTGACCTTCCCCTTCCACGACGGCTGGGACAAATTCTATGGGGAACAATTTGCCTTCGGCCATAACCACGCCACGCTGAACGACATTCTCCAGCTCTCTGACGTTTCCGGGCCAATCGTATTTCATGAAGGCTTCCAAGGCCTCGGCCGGCACGACGATCTCCTCTTTTTCATTCTCGAGGCAGTACTTCTTCACAAAAAAGTCAACCAGAAACGGTATGTCCTCCCTGCGTTCTCGGAGAGGAGGAATGCTGATGGTCACAGTATCCAGCCTGTAAAAGAGATCCTTTCTGAATTTCTTTTCGGCAATGGACTTCTGAAGATCCTGATTGGTCGCGGAGATGATTCTCACATCCACCTTTATGGTCTCGCTTCCCCCGACTCTTTCGAACTCTTGCTCCTGAAGAACCCGAAGGACCTTGGCCTGGGTCGAGAGGCTCATGTCGCCGATTTCGTCCAGGAAGATGGTACCACCATGTGCTAATTCGAATTTGCCCTTACGGCTCTTGACCCCGGTGGCGATCTTTTCCTCGATGCCGAAAAGTTCCGTTTCCAACAAACTCTCTGTCAGAGCGGCGCAGTTTACCTTTAAAAAGGACTTTTCATTTCGTGGGCTGGAATAATGTATCAGCCTGGCCACGAGTTCCTTGCCGGTGCCGCTTTCACCCAGGATCAGAACGCTGGCCCTGCTCGGCGACACTCGTTCGATAACGTTGAAGATGTCCTGCATCACCTGGCTGTTTCCGACGATGTTCTCGTACTTGTATCTAGTATCCAACTCACTTTTCAGGTATACGTTCTCGCCATGAAGCTCGGTGTACAATTTGGCATTTTCAATAGCCATGGCTGTCAGGTTAGAGAAAGATTCCAAAAAGGAAACGTCTCTGGAGGAAAAGATGCCAGGAACGCTCCGATTATCCAGATAAATGGTGCCGATGACCGTGCCCTTTATCTTCAGGGGAACGCAGAGAATAGACATGATATTGTACATGGTAACGCTCTGCCAATTGCTGAACTGCTCATCCTGCAATGCATTGTCGACGACCACCGGTTTTCCCTTCTGAGTTACACTCTTTACAATGCTGCGACTAATCTCCAGGGCATCCGATAAGGTCTGCTTTTCCATGCTACGGGCGGTTTTGATTTGAAAATCATCTTCCGGCAGGTCATAAAAAATGATCGCCCCTCTCTCGGCATGTAACATCTCAATGGCCAAATCTAGAACTTTCTCTAAGAGAAGGTCCAAATCGCGCATGGAGTTGAGAATCTCGCTCATGGTGTAGAGGGTGAACAGCTCGGCACTCTCATGGCGTTCCAGAGTGCTTTGTAAACTCTCCAGTTGTTTCTCTATTCTGGACATAAAATGTTTCACCCCCAATTTCTGGAAAATCATTAAGGATTCCTTGTAGTACCGGATGGCTTCCCGAACCTGGCCTCTTCCCTGCTTGGTGACTCCCAGAATAAAAAATGTCTTGGCCAATTCATAGCGTGCTTGAAGCTTTTTGAGGATCTCGATGCTCTGCCCAAAGAGCTCGCTGGAGCGGGCCTCCTTTCCCGAAAGGGCCTCAACAGCGGCCACAGTTCTAGCAGCCCTGGCCTTCAGAAACAAATTTCCCGCCTCCGAAGCTTTAGTCAGAGATCGATTTCCCAGCTCCTCGGCTCGATCCAATTGACCTTGGCTAAGATAGAACCCGGCCAAGGACAAATCCACCTGCACGACCCCCACCTCATCTCCAATCCTCTGCAGGCAGTCGCGACTAGCCAAAAGACCATGCTCAGCTTTTCGATGCTGGCCCCGCTCCATGTCCAAAAGGCCCAAATTAAAACGGGAAATACAGCCTCCGGCCTCATCTTTAATCTCTTCCCTAAGTCTCTGTGATTTTTGATAATATCCCAGGGCCAATTTCCAGTTTCCCCGTATTCTGGCCAAATCGCCCAGGTTGTCATAAGAACCACATAGGCCATACTTGTTATTCAGCCGCTCTCTTAACCTCAAAGCCTGTTGCTGATGGCGTTTCGCTTCATCCCACATACCCCGGTGCATATGCAGAATGCCCATATTGTTGAGGGTCAGTGCCAACCCCTCGAGGTCTCCTATGCGAACCTTGAGCCTATAACTCTGGAGATAAAATTCTAAGGCTTGATCCCACTCACCGTTCTCGGCGTAAGCCATAGCCAGATTATGGCAGACCTTGGCCTCGCCCAGGACATCGGCCGCCGTCTTTCGGATATGATGGCTTTCCTGAAAATACTCTATGGCCCGCTCAATTTGGCCTTGGTTCAGGTGAGTCAAGCCCAAATTATCCAGAAGGGCCGCTATTCTGTCCCGCTCCCCCAGCTCCTGGAATATCTTGAGAGCCCTTTCATAATAGGCCTGTGCCTCTTGATATCGGCCTAAGGTCCAGGACACAGTACCCAACCTATTGGTCACTTGGGCCGTTTCCGCGCGATCCCGCCCCCAGCGGAGAAGCTTCAGCGACTCCGTTAAGGCCGCTAGAGCGCCGTCGTAATCGGATTTCATCCTCTTGATCCATCCGATCTCGGCTAATATTCGCGCCCGAGAGAGGCTCAAACCTAAGCCGCTTGCTTGAGCCAGAGCTTCATCAAGAACTTTCAAAGCTTTGCCGAACTGGCTTTGTTTTCGAAACAGGATCGCTTTTTTCCGCTGGAGCTCCAGAAAAGATTTGGAGCCAGGTCGAGCCAACTGACTGAGAGCCCGGTCATAGTACTGGAGGCCTTCTTTGTAGGTTCCCTTCAGCGAACAGGAATCTCCTAAAGCTTCCAGGATGGGCATCAATTTGCCGGTCTCACCGATAGCCTCCCTGGCTTGCAGCGATTGCCGAAGGAGCCGATGCGCTTCCTCTAACTGAGCTGTGGTTTTAGCTTTTGCGGCAGCTTTCAGAGAGTATAAAGCAGACTTGGAATACTGCCCTGCCCGGTGAAAATGGTCGGCCAATTTCGTGAGATCTCTGTTAGGCGGGGACTCCTTTTCCATGTGAACAGCTACATTCCGATGAATTCCCTTTCGCGTTTTGGGGGCAACAGACTGGCAGAGGCGCTCTCTCAGGCCCATTTTAGCGAAAGTGTAAACGTGCCCTTGACCCCTGACCGCTGGTTCTCTGACTAAGTAACCGCTTTTTAATGCTTTTCCTAGTGAGACATAAAACTCTTTTTCTGTAAAAGGCAACACCCATCTGAGTTCCTCAAGTCGAAATTGATCGCCGATGACGGAGGCGACGGATAAGAACTTCTTGACTGAACTGTTCATGCCTGTGATGACCGCCTCGTTGATATCCTCAACGGCCCGGGGTAACTTGATCTGCGACAGTCGGTCATCGGCCAGAGCCCAACCTTCAGGAGAGGGTACCAGGACCTTTTGAGCCCGCATAGCGGCGATGTATTCCTCCAAATACCATGGATTGCCCCTTGATTGTCGAGAAAGGTAGTCTATGAGCTTCTCCTCTCCAGCCAGCAATTTGAATCGAGCAAGAACCAGTTTCGCCATAGCCGCCTTTGACAGTGGTCGGAGCTTTAAACTGCGAACGGAGGATTCTTTCTTTCTCCTGTGAAGCGATTGCAGCAGCGATTTTCTCTCGGGATCGACCAGAGAGGCCTGATAACTTGCACAGATCATAACGGGATACCAGGAAAGACGATCCAAAAGGTACTTGAGAAAGGACAAGACAGCCGGATCGCTCGTTTCAAGATCCTCGATGATGAAGAGAAGGGATTTCGAAAACTGACTGATCCGGCGACAGATCTGTTCCCAAACTTGGTACTCTGTTTCCCCTGTCTCCCCAGATATCTGGGGAGACAGGGGCATCTCCTCCTGATCTGATTTTGAAGCCCTTTTCCATTCCGAAGGACCCCATGCTGCGGACAGCCCCTCAGCGAAGCTACTCAGATTTGAAATCTCCCCGCCCTTCCAATTTTCCCCAAAAACCGCTGTTCCCTTCAACTGACAGCTTATGGCAAACTCTTTCAATAGCCGAGATTTGCCTACACCGTATTCCCCCTCCACGAAAACGAGACGAGCTTTTCCGGTCAGCGCTTCCCTATGCCACATTTTCAAGCGCGACATCTCGGACTCGCGGCCCACGAATTGGCCCGGCGGCAGGATAACTCCAGCTCGTTCCTGATCGTTGGAAAGCTTGTAACCGGCCTTTCGGCGCAGCGTTCCGATGATGGCCGAGGCAGTGGAAAATCGGTCCAGGGGATCCTTTTCTAAAAGCTTAAGGACTATACTCTCGAGAACCTTGGAAATTTTCTTGTTGTATTCCCGAGGAGGAGTTGGTATCTTTTCCAGATGATTGCGCAAAACTTCATGAAGATCTTTGGCTCGAAAGGGATTCTGACCAGTCAGCACTTCGTAAAGTGTTACGCCAAGGGAGTAGAGATCTGCACGTCGGTCGATGACCCCTCCGCGAATCATCTCCGGTGCAAAATATTCTAAAGTACCCGACAATTGAACTCCACCTGTGGCAACCCTGGTAGTGGCCAGACCAAAGTCACCAAGTTTGGCCATTGGCGGGCCCTCGGGGCGTGATTGGAGGAGAATATTTGTGGGCTTCACATCCTGGTGGACAAGCCCGTAATCGTGGATATAATCCAAAGCAAGGCATATGTCCACTAGAATGGAGAAAAAATCTTGTGAAGAAATTTGCTCCAGAACGGATTTGTCCAGCGGAGGTCCATCTACATATTCCATGACGAAATAGGGTTGCTTCTTGGCGGTCAGTCCAAAACTTTGTATCTTGACGATATGCGGGTGGTCGAGTTGGCTGAGCAGCTGGAACTCATCCCGCAGGTTCTGAGCTTTATCATCAGCATAGCCAGCACTCAAGATTTTTAAAGCCACCGGATGTTCATCTCCGATCAAGTGAGCCTTATACACCACGCCAGTGGCTCCCGAGCCTAACTTTCGCGATATCACGTATTGACCATCGATAATCTGTTTGGTCACCCTATAAGACCTCGCATCCTGGGTAAGTCATCAGACAAGGCTAAGAAGTCTTTCTCTCGTTCTAGGATTTCATGCTGCTGTGAAACCTTTTCCATTATAGACCGAATTGCCAGGTGTGTCAAGAGATTTAGAAAAATTTCTTGACAATTTCCTACTTTTGATGTAGAATGAAGTTCACTCCGACGATGCTGGAATTCCAAAGCCTTTCAGAAAAAACCTCAGGTGGGGGTTAAAAACACAATGGACGAAAAAGAGACAAAAGAAGCGCACACCCAACAAGATCGGGTGGATTTTTGGGGGGGAGAGAATGACGACAAGCAAAACGTATCCCTGGATTGGTCCCATGATGGCCATTTCTGGATAGCCTTGCCGGGCGAAAAAGTATCTGAAGTTATCGCTGTGGTTCGCTCATTGCTGTCTGATAAATTTGGAGGAGATTGGCCCGACAGGCCTTCTCCCCGCGCCGCGGGTCAATATTTGGATGTCAAACATAATCATCACCTTTTTGCCAAGTACTCCCACAAAGAGGCGAAGGAAAGGTTCGCCGAGGTTCACCCCACCGAAACGGGCAGAACTATCTTTGTTCGTGTCTGGCACAATCTGTTCGAGGAAACGAAGGCCGCTTTCCAGGCGCGCGGATTCACCTATCATCCTCAAATTCCCAAGGAACATCAGGTGAGGATACCAGGCACAGAGATAACACCGGAAAAGGCTCAAGCTCTGGAGAAATTCAGAAAATCTCAACCCCTTGAAATCCCAGAGAGTGCATTCGAAAGGACAAGAGGCGGCAGCGGCACTCTGGTGGGGGTGGTGATCTTCCTGGCCTTGGCGGTGGTCGCCCTGGTAGTTCTCCGGGGGCACCTGGGCAAACTCTTTGTCAGAGCGGAGCCCCTGGAACTAGGAACTTTTCTAGAGGCAAGATCTCGCATTGCCGCATTTGAGAAGATGGATGGCTCAATCGTGTACATCCTAACCGACGCCGATATTGGAAACAAGCTAAAGACGGGCGTTCGAGTTTATGGAGATCTGATTGATTCCACACGGTCCGATTTTTACGCTGTCGACAAGCTGGAAAATGCGGAGGGTCAGGTTATACACGCAGCGATGGAGGGAGCATCCTTTTCCATCCCCTCATTCGCCGAGATCCAGGAGCTCGCCGAATACCAAGTGGTGGAGACTGAAAATTTTCAGTACGATCGCAAAAGGGGGTGGGAGAAACTTCAGGGAGAACCCGTGGTTTTGAAAGGAGCTCTGAAAATGGAAGCCGATGGCTTTTACCTGGAAGCGGGCGATGGGCTCATCAAGCTGATAACCACAGATTCATTCACCTTGCTCAATCTGCAAATCGCTCAAAAGAAGGGAAAAGCCGTCACCCTATACGGGACCATAGGTGATACCTTTGATTGGAAAACTGTTCGTCAAGATACCCGCAAGATGTTTCAATTCTCCCTTGTTCCGGTGGACTACGCCACCTTGACGGCTTTTTAAGACTAAGCGTTCCAGAATGATAGAAAAACGGGCAGCGCTACCAGCGTTGCCCGTTTTCATCTCTTATGGACTCAGGGAGAAGGGCCTTCTCATCACCCTTTTGTTCGGACGATGTGGGTAAGGCCTGCCAGAATGGCGAACAGAAAACAGGCCATGGAGAAATCCAGAAAGGCCGGCGCCGCAAGTTTCCATGGGGGGATGGGCCAGATAACGTGTAACCTGGTCAGGACCCCCAGTACCAGGCTGACTAATCCGATGTACATCGCCACGGCCATTGCCGTTGACCATTTCACCGTTCTCACCTCCCCTCAGGCGAGGGTTACGGTTCGGCTCAAGAAGCGGGGTAACCCATATCTCTCAGTCGTCTCTCGATTTTTTGCCAATGGCTGCCCTTCCAGAAGATCTTACCGCATCGGGGGCAACGGGAAAAATCACGCTGCGCGGCGTATACGTAAGTGGGCACCAACCCTCTGACCTGCTCCTTCTTGACTGTTTGAAGCTCCCCGTTACACAGAGGACACAGAACGCTTGCTTTTAATCTGGGTTTTAGCCTGGCTTCTCTTATAACCTGGGCAAGCTGGATCTCCAGCTCGCCGCTTTCGATGAATAAGCTTTGAAATCCTCCTCTTTTCACCAACTGCGCATCGCGAGTCAATAAGATCCTGCCCTCGCGCATGGCCACCCGTATCAGCTGGCTGTCTTCGATTTTTTTATAATAAAGGGTGTCATAGCCGATGAGGCGCAGCCATTTGGCCAGGCGCCCCAGCATGACATCAGCAACAAACCTCTTTTCTCTATCAGCCATTAAGCAACTAAAGATTGCCAAAACAAGACTCACAGGGTCTAGGATATCCCCTGCCCCTGAGGAATGCGATGCCTTCAGGGTGTGAGATCTTCCAGGTATTTCTGCACCGCAAAAGCGGCTGTGGCCCCCTCGCCAGTGGCCGTCACAATCTGCCTGAGCTGCTTCGATCTGACATCCCCGACGGCGTAGATTCCTTCCACGGAAGTGCGCATATTCTCATCGGTGCGCAGAAATCCCCTCTGGTCGGCGTCAATCTTGAAGTCGAAAAGGTCACTGTTGGGTTTCACTCCCACGTAGAGAAAAATCCCGGAGGTTTCCACATTGTCTTCTCGACCGGTCTTTACATTTTTCACATCCACGGACTGGACGAACTGCTCCCCATTGATACGTGTCGCCACTGTATCCCAAACCACCTCAACTTTTTCGTTGCTGAAAGCGCGTTCTTGAACTATTTTTGCAGCGCGCAGCTGGTCACGACGATGGATGAGACGTACGCGTTTGGCAAATCGCGTGAGGTAAATCGCCTCCTCCACGGCCGAATCGCCGCCGCCGATCACCACTACCTCCTTGTCTCGGAAGAATGGTCCATCACATGTCGCACAATAGGATACTCCCTTTCCCCTCAACTCCTTTTCCCCAGGGATCCCCAACAATTTGGGTTCTACTCCAGTGGCTACAATGACCGCTTTGGACAAATACTCCTCTCCGTCGGCGATCATCTTTTTCAGACTCCCCTCCTGGGCGATCTTCTCTACACTTTTTATCTCCACTTGCAGGCCGAAACCACGTGCTTGCTTTTCCATCTTGGCCACTAAGTCGGAACCGGAAATGGCTTCCTCAAAACCCGGGTAGTTCTCGACCATAGCAGTGGTCAGCACCTGCCCCCCCGGTGTGAGTTTCTCCAGAAGTAAGATGTCCATGCGTGACCTGGCAGCATAAAGGCCAGCTGTCAATCCAGCCGGCCCACCACCCACGATGATCACGTCGTGTTTCTCCATAAGCCCGGTCTCACAGCAAGGGATCCAGCTTCTCGACGAAATGCTTCTTCGGCACGGCTCCTACGATCTGTGTGGCCACCTGACCCTCCTTGAAAAGCAAGATGCTGGGGATGCTAAAGATGCCATATTTAGCAGCCGTGCCGGGATTATCATCCACATTCAATTTGGCCACCTTCAAACGACCTCCGTATTCTCCAGCCAGCTCCTCCAAGATGGGAGTCACCATCTTACAGGGGCCACACCAGGGAGCCCAAAAATCCACCAAGACAGGCAGCTCAGATTGGAGCACCTCCTTCTCAAAGGTGGTGTCTGTGATTTGCGGGAACTCTGCCATGTTTCCTCCTTCAAGCTGTTAAGATTATTTTCCGATTGTCTCTCTATTCCTCGAAAACCTCAAGGGCTTTCATCAGGTCCTCGGTCTCCACGCCTGGTGACTGCACCTGGCGACGCTGGTAGAATCCCTCTATTCTGGGACGTATATCCTTGGGGCGCCGGGCTGAGCCCTTTAATTCAACCTCCAGATGCCCCAATTCCAGCTTGGGATAAAACGTGAAATCTCCTGAGATGCCCAGATCTTGAATCTGCTCGTTCTCTACCTCCTGAACGGTCCTGATTAACCCTCCTGGCGCTTTGTGCAGACCATACAGCAGCTCCACACCCTCGCGAATCTTTACACCTTGGACCACTTTGGGAGTTTTTTTGTACAGAAACTCTGGCGAGGTGAATTGCCGCTCTAACTGCCCCATTTTCTTCACTATCTCCCGGTTTATATGGGCTGGCTCCAAGGGTCCAAGGAGATCTTGAAATTTCTCAATGAGGATAGATTTAACATCATATCGGGGCGGCGCCTGTCCCAGCTCTCGCCTCATGGTTGTCAAGTTCTCCTCCATACTCTTGAAGACCTTATCCCGAAACTTCTCATCTGGCACTCTGAGAACCTTGCTCATGGCTCTGTAGTCGAAGTCCATGAGGATACCGCCCACGAAGACCATACAAGGTCCGATGTCCGCTCCACCCTCGCCGGCGATCTTGCGTCCATCAGCGGTGACGATATCGTTCACGGGCCGAAAATGAGTCTCGATACCGAAGTCTCCGTATGTCTCGACGGCCGGCTGTGAAAAACGTTGATATATCTCTGATATTTTCCCAGGAAGACGAGGATTGTCTCTTTTTAAGATAACCTGGTAAAATATTTGGTGGCCATCCAGATATGTGGCACCTCCGCCAATCTCCCGGCGCATGACCGGGAGGCTCGCCTCGTGACAGTACTCCAGATCCACCTCTGCCTGGGCGTCTTGAAAGTAGCCCACGCTCACCAGGGGCATCCCGGGGGAAACCACCACCAGCGCCTCTACATCCATTCGAGCCAGGGCATGAAAGATCAGCATGGACTGCTGGCCTGGTAGATGTCCCAAATCGAACAGGTACATGAAATCCTCTCCCATTTATGGACGACCAAAGGGAGAAAAACTCAGCCTCACACAGCATGGGGGCATCCTGTTTGGATTCCCAGCGTATGTCCTCAGCTCTTCCAAAAAGGTTTGGGGCTCACTTAGGCTCGTGCTCGGCGATCTCCTTTTTCAGCCACTCAACAGCCGCTTCACCCTGCATCAGCTGCCCAATCTCGGATTTATCAGAGATGGTCATCTTGAAAATCCAACCGTCGCCGTAAGGATCTGTGTTAATCAAGGTGGCTTCATCTTCCAACTCTGTGTTTACCTCTGTGATAGCACCGGCCACCGGAGCACAAACTTTTTGTACCCATTTGCCTGTCTCGATGGTCCCAACAACCTCATCCTGCTTGACTTCATCCCCCTCCATTGGCAATTCCACGAAAGATACTTCTCCAGCTAACTGCTGAGCGAAATCGTTAAGCCCCACAACCAGAATGTCACCCTCCAGGCGGGCCCACATATGCCCCTTGTGGTGGTGAAGATCGTCTGGGAGATCGTATTTGCCCACTTTGGCCATCTAATGCTCCTTTCTTCTTGACCCCATTTCAAGGCATCCGGAAGAGTTCACCGAGTGCTTCCCGATAAAAAGCTGGGATAAGTATAGCAAGCTCCCCAAGGCCTTGTCAAGGGATTTCTTAACTATTTCTACATGAAGAGGGATTTCTGTGCTTTTTCGAGGAAAAAACGGATGTGCGGAGAAGGCTCAACCGCTCCTCCTCACAGGCCCACGCCATCGATCTCCGCGCCGCAGCGGTCACAATGGGCCTTTCGCAGGCGATTCTCCAGGATTGAGTAGCCATATCGGTGAATGAGTCTCTGGCCGCAGTGATGACAGAAAGTGCTCTCACCCTTATCTCCCGGTACATTTCCGGTGTAAACATATCTCAGCCCGACTTCCAGGCCAATCTCTCGTCCCCGGCGAAGGCTCTCCACGGGCGTGAAGGGCAGATGAGTCATCTGGTAAGCGGGGTGAAATTGGCTGATGTGCCAGGGAGTTTCTGGACCCAGGCTAAAAATGAATTCGGCAATT